>Ga0154538_126_pt2 | contig 53108 bp, 51 predicted proteins | sample RifGroF1_FD_105681 | JGI IMG/M metagenome (GOLD analysis project Ga0154538, IMG submission 105681) | Spirochaetes bacterium GWF1_51_8 | reverse complement strand
CGTCGAGCACGGGGCTGGGCGCTTCTTCGATCAGCTTCTGGTGACGGCGCTGGATCGAACAATCGCGTTCGCCCAAATGGACGACGTTGCCGTAGTTATCGGCGATGAACTGTATTTCGATATGCCTCGGGTTCTCCATGTACTTCTCGACATAGACATCGGGGTTGCCGAACGCTGTCTTGGCTTCGCCCTGCGCGATCGGGATGATTTTCCGGATTTCGTCGTCGCTCCACCCGACACGCATCCCCTTACCGCCGCCGCCCGCCGTCGCCTTCACGATCACGGGATAGTTGACTTCCTTGGCGAAACGCACCGCTTCCTCGACATCGGTGATAATACCGGTGCCGGGAGTGATCGGGACGTTGACCTCGGACATCGTCTTTCTCGCCGTGGCCTTATCGCCGAGAAGGTCGATCACTTCAGGCTTTGGGCCGATGAAGGTGATCTTGTGCTCCTGGCAGATTCTCGCGAACTTCGAGTTCTCGGCGAGGAAGCCGTATCCGGGATGGATAGCGTCGGCGCCGCTGATCTCGGCCGCGCTGATCAGCGCGGGTATCTTCAGGTACGACTCCGGTGAAGGAGCGGGCCCGATGCAGATGTCCTGATCGGCGAGTTTGGTATGTAGAGACGTCTCGTCCGCCTCGGAATGAACCGCCACTGTCGGGATTTCCAATTCTTTCGCGGCACGGATAACACGGACCGCTATTTCGCCGCGGTTAGCAATTAATATTTTACGAAACATCGCTCCCTCCTAAATCTCGAAACGCATCATAGGCTGGCCGTATTCGATCGGCTGGCCTTCTTCTATTAAAATCTCCTTCACTTTTCCGGTGACATCGGAGACGACGTCCTGCAGCACGCCCAGAACACGGACATGCGCGATCACATCGCCCTTCTTCACCGAGTCGCGAAGCTTGATATAATACTCGCCGGTTTTGGTATTGAGGCGGGTGAAAAACCCGACCCATTTCGACCGGAGTTCGAACACGCTATCCGGCGACTTTCCGGAGTCGTCGGCGCCGGACGCGGAAACGGGCGCTGCCGCCTGAACAGGCGCGGGTTTCGGCGCAGGAGCGGGTTTGCCGCCCATCAGCATCCGTAATCGTCCCTCGGGGGTTTCGATCTCGACTTCGCCGATATCGGAATCCTTAAATATCTCCTGAATATCCTTCATATCCTTCACATTAAACATATTACACCTCCTCGAGCGGACTGTTACTTCACACGTTCTATATAGCGGTCGTCACGGGTATCGACCTTGACTTTTTCGCCCTTCTGAACAAAAAGCGGGATCAGCACGACAGCGCCAGTTTCAAGAGTGGCGGGTTTCGTGCCGCCGGAGACCGTATCGCCTCTGGCGCCGGGGTCGGTCTCGATGATCTCCAGTTCGACGAACATCGGGGGTTCGACAAGGATCACATCGCCTTCGTACATATGCAGTGTGCAGATCATTTCTTCCTTGAGGTACTTGGCGTCTTCGCCTATCGTGTCGGCGGGAATATGGTTCTGGTCGAACGTCTCGTTGTCCATGAACACATAGCTGCCGTCTGCTTCTTTATATAACAACTGCGCCTGTCTTTTCTCTACATAGGCTTCTTCGAAGGTATCGCCGCCGCGGAAAGTCTTTTCCATGACCGTACCGCGGATGATGTTTTTCAGTCTCGTCCGCATCACTGCCCCGCCCTTTCCCGGCTTGTGGTTCTGCGCCCAAAGGACAAGATATAGCTCACCTTCTATCTTGAGCACATTTCCTTTGCGTATTTCAGTATAAAACATTTATTCCTCCTGGTTATTTTACAAATCGTAGGACGTACTTGTCAGGACCTCGCATCCGTTTTTCCTGACAGTCACGATGTCTTCGAGGCGGATACCGCCCTTACCAGGGAGATAGATTCCCGGCTCCACAGTGAACACCATTCCCTCGGATAAAATAGTTTCCGAGTTCGCCCCGATACGCGGTGCCTCGTGCACCTGCATTCCCACCCCGTGGCCGGTGGAATGCGTGAAGTATTCGGCGTACCCCGCGCGCTCGATTACCGAGTACACAGCCTGATGGACTGCCTTCGCGGGTATCCCCGGCTTGACCGCGGCTTCACCCGCTTTCAACGCTTCGAGGACGATGTTTTTTATCTTCTCGAATTCCGAACTTAATATTTTACCAAAATAATAACATCTTGTAAAGTCCGAGCAGTATCCGTCTTTAAGAATCCCGAAATCGAACAGCACAACCTCGCCATCGGCCACTTTTTTCGTCCCCGCACGGCCGTGAGGAAGCGCGGAACGCGCCCCGGAAGCGCAAATCGTCTCGAACGACATGTTTTCCGCCCCGTGCACCTTCAGGTAATGCTCCAGTTCGGCGGCTATCTCCAGCTCGCTCCTGCCCTCGGCGACCTCGCGGATGATGTAATGGTATCCCAGCTCGGTGATCCGGATATTCCGCCGGATCGTCTCGATCTCGATCTCGTCCTTGTACATCCGCATTGCTTTCACGATGTCGCAAAACTTATAATGCAGTGCGGGGAGTGCGGTCTCAAATTTCCGCATCAGCGCGACTGTGATATCCTCGGGATCGATCAGGAGGTTTTTTACAGAATGCACCGCTGTGAGAGATGTCATGACGGCGGAAAGCGACTTTCCGGGCCCGATCTCGATCAGTTCCGCCTCGATCTGTGTTTCCTCACGGAACTGCTGGGTGAATCTGCCGTCGGTGATAAACGAGACATACCCGGGCGCGATGAAAAGATAGGAACTGTCGCCTGTAAAACCGGTCAGATAGCTCACGTCTTCCTTTTGAAGCACGAAGCAGGCTTCGCCGGGTTTTAATTGCTTCTGGACATTTTCAATCCGTAATTCATAGCGATTCATAAAGGACCTTTTGAGTTATTTCTCGCCCGCGAGCGCCGCTTTCTGGTTCGAAAGCTTGATCTCTTCATCCAGCAGGCGGTTTGCGTACTGAAGGATATCGTTATCGATATTCACAAGCGCCATGTTGGTGAGATAGGCGTTCTTGTAGATCTCGATCATCACCTCGTACTTCTTGTTGATATTCTCGAGAAGCTTATCGAGCTCTTCGATCTCGGAGATCAGATCGAGTTCTTCCTGCGAGAGCACATAGTCCTTCTGGACTTTCGGTTTATCCGGGATAACGACATTATTAACAATTTTATTCGTTCCGCCAACGGCAACCGTCTTATTGGTATTGGTCGCGGCGACAATCTTCTGTTCGATCTTGTTCTCGAGGTCTTTCTGCACGTCTTTATCCGCGACCACGAGATTTTCGACATAGTTCATCTTGAACGATTTCTGCGCGATCACTTCCTGCGAGTTGTTATTGACTTCGCCGGTCGCCTTCACGGTGATATTGAAATTCCCGCCGATACTACTGCATGTCAGGTTCCACAAACCTTTCTTAGACTCGCCCGCCCCGACCTTCACAAACTCGACCAAGTCCTTCTCGCCTTCTGCCAGACTGAAACCCTTGGGGAATGTGATCTTCAAGGTCACCTTATCTAACGAGGTCTCGGACATATTCTTGATATCGACCGAAACGGGAATGGGCGGATTTTTTGGTTCGGCGGGGATGCTGATGGTGAGCGCAAGGTCCTGCGAGGAGAACATTGTCGCGCCGTAAAGCCCGTAGATCGAAGAGATGTACATCATTTCGTTAGGGCCCATCACCACGGGTTCGTAGTAAAGCGCGATCGCGCTGTCGTAATGGCCCGTGCCGACACGCTTAAACTCTTTATTGGAATCGACCACGAAATCCCAGAGGTTATCGTAAAGTCTGTCCCATGAAGCGAATACGATCTTATCCGGCGTGGTTACTCCAAACCCTTTCAGAATACCCTGAGTCTTGATTAGGGGGTTTACAAAGGAATCGAACGAGTACCAGTAGGCCGGGATGCTGTCACGGTAGAACTGCGCCTCGTGCGAGATATCGCCGAGGTCGGGCAGGCTGAACGCCGCTCCGTCCTTATCGCCGAGGAACGTATCGAACATGATACGCAGGCCGACTTTTACGTTGCCGGCGTTTTCGTTCTTGATTCTATACAGCACGCGCATACTATCCATCAAGCCCGTGCTCGGACCTTTCACGATCTCCACTTCCTGAATAATGACCACACCCTTGATCGACCATTCGGTAACGATCTTGTTGCCGACTACTTCGGCGCGTTTGCGGAAGTATCCGCTCGACGACCCGAAGATATACGGTTCGTCGTCGATATAAACGGTCGTCATACTTGTAGGCGGGATTTTTTTATAGAGCAGCTGTTGGTTATCATCATAGACATTTTCGGGATCGCCCTGAATTGTCTCGAGGATATATCTCCCGGTGTTATCGTCCACACCGATCTTGATATAGGCGTTTTCGACCTCGAACACCTTCGCGTAAATCGCGCCCGCGGCCAATACCATCACCAAAGCCATATATAGTTTCATGAATGTTTTCATTGTGCGCTCCTCTGTTCCTTAATCTGGATCAGAAGCGAGATTTTTTCCGCCTTGATCTCAAGCAGCCTCTGTTTGATCAGGAGGAGTTCGGAAATCTTTTCGAGAAGCTCTTTTTCCTTCGCGAGTTTCAGGTTCTTTTCCTTCAGTTGGTCGACCTCGGAGATCATCGTTTCGACCTTTTTATCCTGCTCAGCCTCTGCGTTGATAATCGACTGGAGCTTGTCGATAAAGCCCCGGATATCGTATGCAAGCGCGGTATCGGGATACTTATTGAGGATCAGCTCCATCGTGTTCAGCGCGACATGATAGTCTTTCAGCCCCATGAACCCGCGGGCGAGCCAGTAGAGCGCGTTATCGCCGAGACTGTCCTTATCGCCGTACTTGGCGATATAGTCGTTGAGTATTTTAATTCCATCGCTATAGAGGTTATCGAGGATGAGCGCGCGTCCGAGTTTGTAGAGCGCCTTGGTGTAGATTTCCGAGTCCTGATAGTTCTTAACGACTATCTCGTAATTCTGCACCGCCTGAACATAGTCCTTTTCCATAAAATAGGCATCGCCGAGGAAATAGTACGCGCGCGCCTGATAACGGATCAGGGCTTCTTTCGAGCCCGGCGCGATATCCTTGATCGCGGTCACTGTTTTGAAACCGGAGATCGCCTCGGAAAGATTGTTCTCCGCGAGCTCCTTGACCGCCTTGAGATATATATCCCTTACGTCCGTGATTTCTAATGCATAAACTCCCGTGCAGAAGAAAAGCAGGAGAAAAAATATTAACCGTCTCTTCATACGAACCTCACCTTCCATTTCAGGCATATTATAGTACTAATGTCGTTCTTTATCAAGTATATTAATCAATGCGCGTATCCCCAGCAGATAGGAATCGGCTCCGAAACCCGCGATCACACCCGCCGCGATATCGGAGAGATATGATTTATGCCGGAACTCCTCGCGCTTGTAAACATTTGTCAAATGTACCTCGACGAACTTGAGGTTCACCGCGAGGATAGCGTCGCGGATCGCGATAGATGTATGGGTGTACGCCCCGGCGTTCAGAATCATCCCGGCGGCGTTCATCCCCGCGCTCTGGATGAAACTCACGATCTCGCCCTCGATATTCGACTGGAACGCCTCGAGCTTATATCCCTGCCCGGCGGCGTATTCCTTGACAAGCGCGGTGATAGAATCGAGCCCGTCCGCGCCGTACTTCTCCGGTTCGCGGACACCGAGCATATTGAGATTGGGCCCGTTGACAAGAAGGAGCTTCATTGTTTTACCAGCCATCTTTCATCCCCAGTTTGCCGCCGCCCGGAAGGGCGGACATCGCGCTGTCGACAACTTGAGATTTGTAGCCGTTCACCGCCTCCGTTCCCGGAACGCCCGTCTGGTTCAGGGTAAAAATCCCGCTGACCTTGGAGAAATACATCTGGGTCGTCTTCATCACCGTTTCCTTGGAGACCGCGCCGAAAATGATGAAGTTTTTCTGGTTCTTCTCTTCGGTGAACCATTTCGAGAGAACCATCGGGTTAGCAAGTTCTTTATTGATAATCACGAAACGGGAATTGACATAACGGAAGAAAAAGATACCGTCATTCATCATCGAGATCGGTTTTCCGAGATAATCTAAAGTGAACGCCGGTATGATGATAGTCGATGACAGCAGCGCGGAGTTATTCGCGTAAACCTTCCCGAACTCGTTGTGCGACAGCATTTCCTTCTGGGAGAGCAGGATGAGAAAGTTCGGCGGGTTCTTGGCATCTATTTTATTTCCCGACGCTTCGGCGACCCCGAAAGTGAACTGGTATGAGCTCCCGTAAGGAATAGTCTTGATCGAGGACACTTTCTGGATAAGGGGGGAATCCGTCTCCAGCTCGAAACGGTAAACCGCGTTTTCCTCGAGATGGGGAAATGTCATCTGGTGGAAAAGGGTCAGGTTATTGTCGCGGCGCACCCAGTCGATATCGCCGACCATGCTGAAATAGACGATCGTTTTCTGCGGCTTCGCCGTGAAATAATTGAGCGTGACGGACTGAAGGTCCGAGCCGGCAGGTGTGAAGAACGGGCCGTACTCGGCCGGCGCGGACTGGCTTTCCGGAGCATATGAGTCGTACTCCGGCTTGATCGAGCCCTCGTCGAGCTGGACATTTCCGGCGCCGGTCTTGTCGTCGATCGTCCATCCCGGCTGAACATTCGACATCCCGGACGCGCAGCTTGTGAGAAGAACGATCCCAAAAACGAAAATCGCGGATTTCCGCATATACCCCTCCTGATGACGGTACTCTATATTAATATCGGTGCATAATATAAAAAATTGAAAACTAAATGAGAATAAAGAATTCTATTGACAAAATTCCTATTTGGACATAAAGTATTATTACAGTATTAGGGATGTTTTTGCCGATAAAATCCAATAGCATATCACAAGGAGGACACTCATGGCCGACATGAATAAGAAGAGTTTCAGATGGAGATATTTTATCGATAGACCCTTCCAGCTCCGTTTCATAGGCCGCTTTGCAATTCTTATCCTGCTGGGTATGATTCTCTCGCTAGCGCTGATATTGATAACCAACCTGAATAAGTATACAAGCCCGATCTTCTTCCAGGCGAAGAACGCGGATAATATGATTAAGATCGTCGAATCGATCGACTCGCTGAACATATATCTCGCGAAGCTTCAGGCCGGCGAGATATCGGTGTCCGATGTCGTTCCGATGAACGAAGGGCCTAAGACGAACGAGATCAAGATCACCGAGAAGATGAAAGAAGCGTTATCCATCCTCGATTCCACTTCGCTTTCCGGTATGGCCGGTAACGAGATAAAGTCTATCGGTAACGGGATTGGCACACTCGAAAGCAACCATGCCGACGCCGCCGCGCTTGCCGCGATCAAAAGCTCCCTCGACGTCCTGATGGCGATCGATATTTATATGGAATCGTTTATATACTACAACGCGGTAAAGAATAACCCGACCGAAGCCATCCTGCTGACTATCAACCTGACCGAACCGTACAACCTGTTCAATCTCTATCTCACCCCGATCATCGGCGTGAGCATCCTTTACCTTGTCCTGATCATCTTCTTCGGCTTGTTTATCTCTCATAAGATGGCCGGGCCTGTCTACAGGATCAAGAAGACCCTGCAGGAAGTTGTCGACGGGACTGTCGATGTTTCCAAGGTTCATTTCCGCCTGAGAAAGGGCGACGAGCTGAAAGAACTTGTCGACGCCCTGAACGGCTTTATCGCCAAGATCAACAAAAAGTAAACCCTTACCTATACCATAGGGGCTGCCTTTTGGGACAGCCCCTTTTTTTATCAACAAATCTTTATGTAATTTTATCATATGATGATAATAGAAATTTTTACGCTTTTCTTCATATCAAACCGTTTCATGGATTGACTTTTTTCAAATTTATTTTATCATTTTAGACCGATTGGAAAGTTTTTTGCTAATTCGGAATACGGGGCTGCCATGCGTTTGGAAATATCTCAAACCCAAAAGCAGATCATCTCGCCGGTGATCATGCAGACATTGGAACTCTTGACCATCCCGACAGTCGAGCTGACCGAGAAACTCGAGCAGGAAGCTGAAGCGAATCCCGTGCTCGAACTGGAATATCCGCAGGACAAGAAGGAGACGGTTCCATCGCAGTCTGAGGACATTCTCGAGGCGGACGAGGTCGAACATACGAAGGACAATTTCACCGATTCGAGCGACACCGGTTACGACACTCCATCGCAGAAAAAATCCGAATTCCGCGACTATGACAAGCAGGACTTCATCGAAAATCTTTCCGTTGAAGAGATCAATATCTACGATCACCTGATGGAGCAGATCCATTTCATGACACTCGACGCTGTCGAGCAGGAGATCGCCGAGATCATTGTCACAAGCCTCGACGACACCGGCTTCCTGACAATCGATCCCGAGAAGCTGATCGTTCCGGGGAAATTTACCCTCGAGCAGTTCGAGAAGATGCGCCAGACGATTATTAAGCTCGATCCGCTCGGTATTGCGTCGCGCGACCTCACCGAGTTTCTCACTATCCAGATCGAGGAACGCCACGGCAAACGGAGTATCGAGTACAGGATTATTACACGGCATATCGACCTGCTTGAAAAAAAACTCTACTCCAAAATCGCGCGGAAGATGAACGTGCAGTTCGAGGATGTTGTCCGCGCGGTAGAGAATATCAAAAAGCTCAATATCTCGCCCGCCGTCAATTTTTCCCGTGAGGCGGTCAAGTATATCGTTCCCGACGCCAAGGTCGAGGTACAGGAAAACAAAATTCAGGTCATATTGAACGACGAGTACATACCGAATATCAAATTCAACAAGTATTACCTCGATATCTACACTCAGGCGAAAGACCGTGAAACAAGGGGTTTCCTGAAGGAGAATATCGACCGCGCGAAGATACTGGTGGAGAACCTGAAATCCCGAAAGGAGATTATTTTCAAGGTGATTCTGAAAATAGTCGAGAAGCAGAAAGACTTCTTTTTAAAGGGCGTTCAGTATCAAATGCCTTTAAAATTAAAAGATATTGCCGATGAATTAAGTATCCATGAATCTACGGTCAGCCGTGCGATCAAGGAAAAGTATATCCAGACCGACAGGGGAATTATCTGCCTGAAACAGTTCTTCTCCACACAGGTCGGCAATGACGATGTTTCGTCGAAGAGCATTAAAGAAATTTTAAAGAAGATAGTGGAAGCGGAGGATAAAAACTCTCCGCTCAGCGATGACAAAATCGTGCGGCTTCTCAAAAACCGGGGAATGAACCTTTCCCGCAGGACTGTGGCAAAATACCGCGCTGAACTGAATATACAGCCGGCCTTCATGCGCCGGAACCCGTTATAAGGGGGTCTTCATGGACCGTTTACGTGAGATATTGGAAAACGATCAATCCAGCGAACTTGAAAAGAACGCGAAAAACTCCATAGACGGCGATTTCGATAACGAGGTCGAGGTCTACGCGTTTACGATAGAGCAAGCCCTTCAGAATGCCGCGGACGCGTTGGGTACAAGTATCGTAAACCTCGAATACGAGATTCTTGAAAAGGGATCCAACGGGGTATTCGGTTTCGGCAAGAAACCCAACCGTATCCTCGTGCGCCGTACTTCCTATATGGACACTTCGAAGATCAGCGAAGGGATGCATCCAGATTTCGACTCACACAACACGATGATCATGAACCTGGACGGTACGTTCAAGGTGCAGGTGCGTAAAGCCGGGGTTATGCTGAAAGTTACCGCGCCGAAGGGCGAAGGCAAACCCGTCGACATTGCGTCGATCATCGGACATCTCCAGCGCCGCGAGATCGCCAACTTCGACCAGAACGCGGTCAGAAAAGCGCACGAACGCGCGTCGGGCGACTGGGTCAGGATCGGCGACTATATCCCCTCCCCCAATGACAGCAACTTCCAAATTCAGATATCTCCCGACGAAATGAAGGCGTTTGTCACCTTCTCGAAACCGGAACGTTTCGGGCGTGTTCCCGATCCCGATGAACTTGTTTCCGGCCTGAAGGGTAAAAACGTTCATTACGGTATCAAGGAAAACGTGGTAGCCGACGCTATCGACAACGAACTCTTCAATATGCCTATTCTCGTCGCCGAGGGCGATATGCCGATTGAGGGGAAAGACGCGGAAATCCGTTATCATTTCAAAACCGCGACCGACGAAGTCAAATTCGCGGTGGATGAAGACGGAAGCGTCGACTTCCATAAGCTCGATATCATTCAGAGCGTGGTGGTGGGACAGGTTCTCGCCACGAAGGTTCCGGGTATGAAGGGGAAAGCAGGGCGTACTATCACGGGAAGGATTATCCCCGCGCGCGACGGCCGCGATGTCAAGCTGATTCCAGGGACGAACACACAGCCCTCTCCTGACGGAATGCAAATCGTTTCCACCATAAATGGACATGTCAACTTCAAGAACGGCCGTGTCAATGTCGAAGAGGTCTGGGAAGTCACCGGCGATGTCGATATGACGACCGGGGATATCAACTATCCCGGCACGGTCATCATCTACGGCAACGTCAACGATACGTTCAAAGTGTACTCCGGCGGAAATATCGAAATCAAGGGAAATGTCGGTAAGGCCGAAGTGGTCGCTGAGGGAAATATCATTGTCCGACAGGGTATTCAGGGTAAGGACGAGGCAAAACTGACATGCGGCGGGGAACTCTTCGCGCGGTTTGTCGAACGCGCCAATATCCGTTCGGAAGGCGATATCTTCGTCACAGAAGTCATCCTGCACTGCCATGTCGACTGCAAGAGCAATATCTATGTCACAGGGGGAAAACGATCCCAGATCGCGGGCGGCCATGTCCGCGCTTTAAAGGAGATTAACGCTAAATTCCTCGGGGCTGAGGCTTATACGGAAACCCTGCTTGAAGCCGGGATCGATCCCGAGGCAGAAGACAAGCTGATCGAGGTAGTGCACCGCAGGGACGATATTTCGAAGGAGCTTTCCGAGATCACGAAACAGCTCAATAACCTTTCGATGATGATGGCACAGGGCCCGTTACCGCCGAACAAAGAGGAATCATACCAGATGCTCTCACTAAAGAATATCGAGCTCAAGGAAGAACTTGGGGCGTTGGTAGAGCAGTTCGAAGAACTTCAGAAATACCTGGAATCTTTGGGTAAGGACGCGAAAATCAGCGCATCGAAGACCACCTACCCCGGCGTTAAAATAAAAATCAAGAACATCACGCTGCCTGTGAAGTCGGAATTCAAATTCGTCACCTTCTATAAGGAAGGGCCGGAAATCCGTTATGTCCCGTATGAAAAACCCAAAGAAATCGATGAAAAAATGCTTGCGATTTCCAAAAAGAAGATATAATAATTTCCCTTTTTTTCGTAATTCAGCTAAAATATTATACGTTTAGTTTTGCGAGGACGCTTTGCAATGGAACGTGATTTAAAAGAGCTGATTGAATCCGCAAAACCGTTTATCGAACAACGATTGAACCAGACACGTAAAAAGTTCGAATTGGTAGTAGCTTCCTCGTCTGATGCAAAGAAAAAAAGCGAGCTCATGGAAGCTATCCGTGAAGTGGAACGCGATTATAAAAAACTTCGTGCCGGGTTATTTACGGAATCGGACTTGAGAAAATATAAAATCGATCCCGACGAGTTGAAAAACAACCTCACGGGGGCGAGTTCCGGGAAAGGGATCGGCGAGTACAAGATCCTGCGCAATGTTCCGGTGGTGAACCTCAACTCCCATTCATTCAATACCGAGATCAACGCAATCTGGAGCTACATGCAGTTTTTTGAAAAAGAGTACCTCGGCCTTCTCAGCGAACAGAATCTTCGTTTGGACTACGGCCACGCTTTTCAGCGCGACCAGTTTTTTACCGCGTTCAACGAGACGAGCCGTTTTATCCAGCGTTACGGCGAACTGCTCGAGCAGATAGACGACGCAACCGCGCGCGGCAACAAAGAGTACCGCGAACGGCTTATTTCCATACAGGGTAAGCAATACCGCGATGTCATCATCCGCACCGGCAAGTTCCTGCATAGCCTCGATAATTTTATCGAGAGCATCCTTGATGCGGAGAAGCTTGGCGAAAGGGTGCTTCTGGAACCTGATAAGCCTATAGTGATCAGCGGGATGCAGGCGAGTATCGACGGAATGGCGGCGAAGGAAGGACTGCTCGACCTGTACCGGTTTGTCGAGGAATTTGTTGATTTTCTCAAAATACCTGAGATTAAGAAAATAGAGGAAGAATAATGGCAACTCCAAACCTACCAGCAAGGACTACGAACATAATCGGAGAAAAGTCTTTTTTTGAAGGACGTTTTCTCATCAACGGTACAATACAGATAAATGGAAAGTTCGAAGGACAGATATTGAAGGTCGATACGATTCAGGTCGGAAAGACCGGAAAGGTAAAAACCGATATCGTCGCGTCTTCGATAGTCGTCGAGGGAGTGGTTGTCGGAAATATCCAGGCGCACACCCGCGTCATGCTTCTCCCGACCGCGCGTATGCTCGGCGATATCCATACCCCCGAATTAATAATCCACAACGGGGTTATCCTCGAGGGGAAATGCCATATCAGCACGGATATGACTCACCCCGCGAGAGAAACTATTATCAAGCTCTATAATAGTGAAGAATAGGCTTCTGCTGACAATCGGCGACCCGAACAGTATCGCACCCGAAGTAGCATCCAAGTCTCTCGCTAAACTCCCCGAAGAAGTCATCAGCCGTTTCATCATCATCGGCGAGCCCGCCTCGTTCGATCAGTATTTTTCTTCGCCTGTTTTTTCCGCATGTACATTCGAAACAATCGAACCGGAAGACTGTTCGCTGGAATTCCGGTTTTCGCCCGGGACACCTTCAGCCGCTTCCGGCGGGATGTCCTTCTGCTTTCTCCGCCGCGCCGTCGAACTGATCAAAGCGAATCATGCCCGGCATCTCGTCACAGCCCCGGTCTCGAAATCGCTGATCGTCCGTTCCGGCATCCCGGGTACCGGGGGTTTCCGGGGGCATACCGACTACCTCGCCGAATCGTTCGGCGCCGGCGAATACAGTATGATGTTTTACTCACGGGATATGAAGGTGATTCTTGTCACGATCCATCACCCGCTGAAAGACGTCCCCGCCCTCATCACTCCCGCGGCTATCGAAACGGCGCTTAAGAACGCGGTGGATTTCTTCCGGCTCATCGATCAGGAAAAGTATAATATAGCAGTCTGCGGCCTCAATCCCCATGCGGGAGAAGACGGGCATCTCGGGTGCGAAGACTTGTCTGTGATCGCCCCGGCTGTCGAAAAATATAAAAAGTTGGGCTACGACATCCATGGGCCGTTACCCGCCGACTCGGTGTTCCACCATGCCAGACTCGGCGAATACGATATGGTGGTGGCGATGTATCACGACCAGGGACTCGCGCCGTTCAAGATGCTTCACTTTATGGACGGGGTGAACGTCACCCTCGGCCTTCCATTCCTCCGCACATCGCCCGATCACGGTACCGCCTTCGATATCGCCGGGAAGGGCATCGCGGACGAAAGCAGTATGGATAACGCTATCGAATTACTCATAAAGGCGGATACGTTATGGGAAAACAAAGCGCGCCGTTAAACCTGTTCCTCGAAAAGGCCATGAGGTTCTTCCGAAAGGCCGGCCGGCTGTTCTCGATCATCTACCGCAAGTTTAACGACGACCTGTGCGTACAGGGCGCCTCAGCGCTGACATTCAATACGCTCCTCTCGATGGTTCCGCTTTTCACCCTCGTCTTCGCGATAATCACATCGATGGAAGCGTTTCAGGGCGTGGAAAAGAGCATCAAGCAATTCGTCTTCGACCGTTTTATTCCCTCGCAGGCGGAAGTCCTCGAACAGTATATCGAGGAGTTTTCCAAAAACGTACAGGCGATGAACGCCCTGAGTATCATCGGAGTCCTGCTCGCGGGGGTGTTCCTTCTGGTCGCGTTGGAGAACTTTCTCAATAAAATATGGCAGGAGAAGAAACGACGCGGTTTCGTCCGTTCTGTCATCAACTACTGGACTGTGCTGACGTTAGGGCCGGTATTCCTCGGCGCGTCGTTCTATATCACCGAGTTCATGAAGGATTACGCGATCACCTACCCAGTGCTCGCGGGACTGATCGGATTCACGACTTCTTTCCTTTTGAATACCGCGCTCATGTTCCTGATGTACTTCGTGATGCCGTTCCATAAGGTAAAAATCCGCGCGGCTCTCGGCGGCGCGTTGTTCTCGGGATTCTGTTATGAGATACTCAGGAACTATTTCAGTGAGATCACCTCCCGCCTGAACTACGAGAAGATCTACGGCGCGCTCGCGATCCTGCCTATCTTCCTGTTCTGGATCTATCTCATCTGGATCACTATTCTGATAGGAGCGGAAATCTCGTACTACATCCAATACCCGCCGCTTCTTGAAGAAAGCAATTTCGATGAAAAGAACCTTTTTGTGATAGAACTCGGGGTGTTCTTCTACATCGTGAAAAACTATCTGGATGAAAAGGAAAATCTTCACAGCGAAGCGATCAAGGCGAGATTCCCGGAATTCGATCCGGAACTGATCTTCCGCTCCATCGTTTCTCTGATCGACAGGAAGCTCATTCTGAAAACGGACGAACGGGGCTATATCCCGTATCACGAGCCTGTCAAACAGAATCTCGGTATGATAATCAATAACATCCTCGGGATAAAAGACCCTACCATCACCGAGACTCTCCACAATCCACAGTTCAGCTATGTCATGAAGGAGCTGAACATAATAGTTGAAAAGCATTTTCAGGAGAATGTTTTCGACCTTCTCGACCCTGATAAAGAGGCCGCGGATTCCCGATAAAAACTTGCAATTCAAAGTTGACTAAAAATTTAAAGAGCGATATGATATAAAAAATGCTATTCTCCAGGAGGGAAAAATGGAGTGGTTAATCATTACAGTTGCCGCGATTTTCCTGATTATCGTTCTGTCCAGTCTAAAGATCGTCAAGGAATACGAGAGACTGGTGGTTTTCCGTTTCGGGCGGTTTTATAAAGTAAAGGGCCCGGGCTTTGTGGTTATCATTCCCGGTGTCGACCAGGTCACTCGTGTCACGACACGTACGATCACGATGGACGTTCCTCCTCAGGATGTCATCACCCGTGATAACATCTCAGTGAATGTCAACGCTGTCGTTTATTTCCGCGTCATCTATCCCGACAGAGCTATCATCGAAGTACAGGATTTCACCTATGCCACTTCCCAGATGGCGCAGACAACCCTGAGAAGCGTAGTCGGTGAATTCGACATGGACGAACTTCTTTCCCACCGTGAAAAGATCAACGAAAAGCTTGAATCCATTCTCGACGCCGCGACCGATCCGTGGGGGATAAAGGTTTCCGCTGTCGAAATCAAGCATGTCGACCTTCCTGAGGAAATGAAGCGCGCGATGGCAAAACAGGCTGAAGCGGAACGCGAAAGACGCGCAAAGATCATCGCCGCAAGCGGCGAACTCGAAGCGTCGGAAAAACTTCTCCAGGCCGCCCAGTGCATGGCTAAGGAACCTGTTACTATTCAGCTCCGTTATTTGCAGACCCTGAATGAAATATCCGCGGAAAATGCTTCGACTATCGTCTTCCCCGTGCCGATTGAAATGTTTAAAATGTTCATGAAATAGGGTAAGGGCAGGGGCAACCCTGCCTTTCCATGTTTTAATACGGGCGGTTCTACACACAGTTAACATTTATTACATTAATGATGATATTTCTTTATATTACGCCCGATGGTCGCTTCCTTGTCCCGCATCTTTGATCTTCTTTGCACTATCGAATGTGGGATTACCGCCGAGATTCGGCGGGAATGAGAAGTGACTCAAAATAATATTTTTCACGAAGAGAACTTCTCTTAAGGATACACTCCTTTATGCCGATTTAATAATAGAAATGTTTTTTTCAGCGAGGGTTCTGCCATGGAAGGGTATAAGAATTACCGGGAAGTCGAGATCGAGACCGCGAGCGGACTTAAGCTCGTTGTAATGCTGTATTCCGGCGCGATCAAATTTCTGAATACCGCATCGGATGCTTTAGCCCAGCGCAGACTCGATATTGTGAATAACAATATCATCAAGGCGCAGGACATAGTCTCGGAGCTGATCACCTCACTCAATTTCGAAGCAGGCGAGATCGCGCACAACCTCTATAGCCTGTATATCTATATGAACAGGCGTCTATTGGAAGCTAATTTGCAGAAGAATAAAGATATCATTGACGAAGTCGTACGCTTGCTCAATACGCTGAAAGAAGCGTGGGATATTCTTTTAAGGAACCAGAAGCCCGAGATCGCAAAGGCGACGGCTTCATCGCGGCTGAATATTTCCGGGTAAACCAATAATATTTTTTGGGGAAAAAGATGTCTTTGGAGAAAAACGAGATCTTCGACGATCTTCAAATCGATATGAATATCGAGAAAATTACTCTTGACGATATCGAACTATCCGATATCGACGATCAGAATATCGATAACTCGACTGATTTTTCAAATGAGGAATTGAACGAGGTGAAACTCACCGAGTATTCATCCGGCGATCTCAATACTCCTCTGGCATCTTCGGACATCGTTTTCGAGACTCACGAATCGGTCGAGACGCCCCCGGTGACCGATTTCCCGTCTTCGCCGGGTCTGGCTGTTTCCGAACCTCAATCGGCTGAAATACCCGAAATGCCTGAGCCCGTGATGGAAATGGAGATAGAGTCCGAGATCGAAGAAGAGGCTCCGCCCGCCAACCTCGGCGCGAGCGAAACCCTTTCGATTATTCAAGTCACTCCGGAACCCGAAATTCCGCAGGACGAGCCCCTCCCCGTTCCTTCCGAGGACGACCGTTTGTTCAATCAATCGAACGCTCTCAAAGACGCTTATGTCTTCGAGGCTGATAATAACGAGATCATTTCCATCAACGGAAGCGATCTTGACCGGATTATCGATAACTCCGGCGAATCCCAGCTAAAGTCCGACGATTCGATCGGCGGTATCGAACTTATCGATGAACCGCACACGATGGAAGACGCTCCTACCGAGATAGAAGAAACACCTGTCGAGACAATTCCGGTGGAACAGGTTTCAACCCCTATCGATCTTAACGGTGTCAATGACGAAAACTTCGAACTCAATATAGACGATGAACAAACTCAGGAAAAGGAAATAGTCTTTACGTCCGAACCCACCGAGGAAATCCGTCCGAAGATCGAAGACGATATTCCCGAGCTCGACCTCGATCTCTCCGCAGTGACCAATATCAGCGATGACGAGGACGACGGCCCTATCGCGCTTTCGATGGATGAACTGAATAATATCGAAGTTTCCGAAGAGACGGAAGAGATGGCCGGAGTCGCCGCTCCCGAATCCTTCGGATCCGAAGAACCGGCGGATACCGGCGCATCTATCCCCATAGTCGAAGAGGAGTTGGTCGAAGTCACACTCGAGGAACCGTTTGCCGAAGACGCACCGATGCTCGATATCGCTCACGATTTCGATACGGAAACAATAGAGCTCGAAGCGCCTGCCTCGATGGAGATTTCGAGTTTCGAAACCAAGCCGATGGACGACTTTCAGCCTCCTCTGGAACCTGTCACCGACCTGAACGAGGAAGAAGAAGGCCTTGAGTTGATGATCGAAGAACCGCAGGAAATCACAGTCAATGAAATAACCGCCGAACCCGCCACCGAGGATGAGCTTAGTCTCGAAACACCGGCGCAGTTCGACAATCTCTCATTCGATGCCGGAGCCGAGCCTGAACTTGAAGAAATACCTTCGGAAACCCTCTCGCTCGAAACACCTATCGCTGTTGACACGGTGTCCGAACCTATATCCGAAGAGATGCCTCTTGAAATGGATACCGGCCTCGAAACTCCTTTCACCATGGACGCAGTATCCGAACCGGCGGCCGAAGACATACCGATGGAAATCGATACTTCGTTCGAAACACCTGTCTCTATGGAAGCAGTATCTGAACCGGTATCCGAAGATGTTCCCATGGGAATGGATACCGCACTTGAAACACCCTCCGCTATGGACGCGGTGACCGAACCGGAAGTCGAAGAGACACCTATCCAGCTCTCGACGGTACATGAAGAGCCGGAGTTCCAGATGATGGAATCCCCTATTCTACCCGATGAGCCGCTGATTATCTCCAGCAATGATATCACGATGCCTGAGGAGCTTCCTCAATCGGCCGCGGAATCGCCTGTCGAGCCCGGGGTGAAAGAAGTACAGGAAATCCATGATGTTATCGATATAACCGAACCCGAATCCGCTCCCGCACCGGAAGCGGCGTCCTCCGAAGCGCCCGTTTATGAAGAGCCAATGTTCGAACCGTTAGATACGCCGACCGACGAGATCGTTTTCGACAGCAGCGATCTCAGTTCCTCGATACCCTCATCGTTTGAATTCGAAGAAATCTCCGAGGCCGAATCGGCCGCTGTTCAGGAAACTCCCGCTGTCGAAGAAACGACCGGTATGGAAGAACCGCCTTTGGAGATCGAAGAGCCTCCGTTGGAAATGACCTTCGATGAACCCGTTACGTTCGATTCTATCTCGGAAGTCGAAGCAATGCCCGAGTCGGCCGCGCAGGCCGCGCCGCACCCGCATGAATTGGAGAAAACGCCTCAGCGTACCTTAGTCACTACCGAAGAAGCCGAGAAGTCCGGCCCGTCGGTCGAGATGGTTCCGCTCGAGGAAGAAATAGAGATGTCCCAGAACGACTTCGAGGAGATCGCGAAGATCGAAGAAGCCGAAGAGTTCGAGGGGATCCAGGAATCGGAGTTCGATTCGGTCAACATCGACGAGCCCGGCGTCCCGACAGAACCCGAACCCGAGCCGGAACCGGAACCGGAACCGGAACCCCAGACGGAGATCGACGAGGAATTCGCCGAAGAACCGGTTATTTCCTCCGATGAACATGTCGAGATCGCGCTTGACGAACTGAATGAAATCCAGTCCGGCATTCAGGGCGAAGCCATGCTATCGGATATCCCCTACTCGATGGAAAGTTCCGCCGAATCCGATACTATCGCCGATGAAGATATCCATCTTTCACATGAAAGAAAATCTCAGATCATCGAAGAAAAGGTGACCGCGCTAAGCGACGATACTAAGGGCGAAGTCAAAAAGATACTGAAGTATCTCGACACCCTGCTTGAAAATCTTCCCGAAGACAAGATCAAACAGTTCTCGCAGTCGGAATACTACGACCTTTATGTAAAAATACTCGACAAATTGGGTGTATAACATGGGTCTGAGAGAAAGAGCCTCACGCTACCGAATCAAGAAACATGAAGACCTCATCGACAATTTAGACCTGCTCTACTCCGGTAAATCGCTCGAACAAGCCGAGCTTTCCGAACTCAAGCAGGAAATAAAGCGCCAGATCAGCGAAATCACATCCAAACTCGACCGCAAACTGCTCGATATGAACACCTTGTTCGAGATCGGCAAAGAACTAAACTCCACCCTCTTGGTCGACGACCTCATGCAGATCGTCATTTTCACCCTGATGGGCCAATTTCAGGTTTTCGACGTGGCTATCTATTTCCTCAATCAAGGCCGCTCCGAGCTTCACGCGCAAAAGGGCTTTCCCGAACTCCCCGGCTTCGATTTCTCCCAACGCTTCGTCGAATTTATCGGGAGTAAGGATACCGCAGTCCCTATCGAAGATATCCTCGAATACCCCGACGAATATACACACCTGTTCAACTCAAACGCCACTCTGCTTATTCCTGTCCGGGGCAAGAGCCGCCTTCTCGGGATTATCGTCCTCGGCATGAAGATGAACAACGAGAAATTCACCGACGAGGAAAAGAGCTTCACCTACACGATGGCATCGTTGACAGGTATCGCCCTCGATAACGCACGCCTGTACAGCGAGCTCGATAAACGTTACCAGGAACTCTCCACCCTCTATAAAGTCAGCAATGTCATCAACTCCTCGGACGATTACGACCTCGTCCTCGGGCTGATCCTCGAGACGATCACGACCGGATTCGGTGTGAAGAAAGCAATCCTGCTCTCGCGTGAGGAAGAGATTTATATCGTTAATGAAACCGTCGGGCTTGACTCCTCGGTAAAAGGTACCGAGATCAACCTGACGAACACCGAGAATAAGATGATGGAAGATAACATCACGGGTATATTGGAGATCAATCCGGATATTACCCCGTTCGCGGGCGACCTCGCAAGGTGTCTCTTCGTCCCGTTAAGAAGCGTCGCGGCCAAGGTCGGCGCGGTTGTCATCCTCGAGTTTGAAAACTACTCCATCCATCCCGATAATACCGACATCATCAACCTCTTCGCGATTATCGCTTCCCAGATCGCGCCGCCGGTTTTCATGACCCGGATGATCAAGGAAGAGAAGACCCGTATCCAGGACCCGTTCACGCCATTGGTCGACCTGATCAATAAAGAGATCGAAAAGGTCGAGAACTTCGGCATGGATATCACGTTCGGGATGCTGAAACTCGGAAACTTCAACAAGTACATCGAGTTCTACGGCGGAGGGAAGGCGTTTCTGAAGTTCGACGGGCTATCCGTCAAGATCAGGAAGGAATTACCCGAGACAGTCAAACCGGTGCGTTACGGATCGAACCGCATCCTATTCATCATGCCCGCCGTCGCCCCAACCGACTTCGACGATATAAAAGAGACTATTCTGACCGTCAGCCAAAACCATTTCAAGGACGATCAGGAAGTCGATATAGGGCTCGATTTCCTTTCAGTGAAATATCCCGACGAAACTGAAGATAAGTTCGCAATCTTATCCAGAATAGAATAAGAGGCGCTTATGATCCAAAACCTGAGAGAAATCGAGGGAAATGTCACCGCCGAAATGAATCATATCGAGCACGACGGCCCATTGACCATAAAAGGCGATATCGAATCCGGGAGTTTCATTGTCGCTACCGGCGATATCCATGTGATCGGTGAAGTCCAAAACTCAAAAGTAAAATCAATCAAAGGCAATATCACTATCGAAGCCGGGATCGCCGGGGTCAATTCCATTGTTTATGCCAACGGCGGCGAGGTCAGGACTAAGTATGTCTATAACTCTACGGTCAAATCCGAGACCGATATCCATATCATGGAATCCGCTATCGACGCCCACCTGATCGCGAAACGTTCGCTTTTCGTCTTCGACGGCGAAGGCAAGATCGAAGGGGGCGAAACGGAAGCCGGGATCGATATCGTCGCGAATCTTGTCGGCAACAACACGGGTGTATCGACGGTCGTGAAGATATCCGACTTTAAACAGCGCGAGCTTTTCGCTCAGTTGACCCGTCTCGATTATCAGATTAAGGAAATCACCGACCAGATGTCACATCTCGAAAAGTTCATCGAGGTCATCCGGCTCCTCGGGAACAAGGTCATCACATTGCCGATGGAGAAGAAACAGGACCTCGCGCTCAAGGTGAAAAAGTATAACGAGCTGAAAGTCCAGATGGAAAAACTCCGCGAAGAACGCGGCAAACTCTCGATCGAACAGAAAAACGACGACGAACTCGAACGTACCATCATCGTCAGACAATACCTCTTTTCAGGCGTGTATGTCTATATGGATAAAGCTAAGCTTCCCATCCAGCATACCTACTCCAACGTCATCCTCTATAAGCGCGGAATCATCATTGTCGGAGATTACGACAAATTTATGCACCGGAAAAAATATTCTTATTAAACACCTCTTTACCTAAACAGATTATCTTGACTAATAGTTTTATTTTTTCAATTTTGGGTGTATAATATTATCAATATTTTTATCGAGGGTTAATGGGAAAGAAAGTGCTGATTGCCGGAGGGGGAGCCGGCGGTATGACTGCGGCGACTCAAATCAAGCGTCAGAATCCCGACATCGAAGTAACTTTGTTTGAGAGCGGGTCTTACGTTTCCTGGGCGGGATGCCCTACTCCTTATTATATCGCGGGACTTGTCGGCGAGATGTCTGTCGTTCATTTCGACGCGGAGTACTTCAAAAACGATCGCGGAATCGATGTCTATACCCATACACCCGTCGAGCTGATCGACTTTAAACGGAAAATAGTTTCCGTGAACGGCGAGAAGATAAAGGGCGAGTTTCCTTACGATCAGTTGATACTCAGTCTCGGCGCGAAGGCGGTCGTCCCGCCGATCCCGGGACTCCGTTCGGACGACGGAAAGCTGAACGAGGGGATATTCATCCTCCGTGATGCTGAAAACGCTTTTAACATTAAAGAGTATATCGATAAAAGAAAAGTGAAAAACGCGCTGATTATTGGTTCCGGATTTATCGGCCTCGAGATGGCCGAAGCTCTGACCCACCTCGGGATTTCCGTCACGGTAGTCGAAATGGCCGACGGCATCCTCCCGATGCTTGGGACTGACGAACAGCGGAAAAAGATATTGAAAAGCCTTGAGGCGAATAAAGTCGCCCTTCGGCTCGGTACGACGGTGAAAGAGATCGTCTGCTGTCCGGACGGTGTCGAAGCGGCTATTCTCTCGGACGGTACATCCGTCCCGATGGAATTTCTGCTCGTCAGTATCGGCGTCCGTCCCAACCTGAGCTTACTCGAGAAATCGGGGTTTCATGCGCCGGACGGCAAACTGATAGTGAACGAGAACCTTGAAACGGGCATCCCCGACGTTTACGCATTGGGCGACATGGTCTGGACGCGCAATCTGCTCACCGGGAAGCCTGTGTATGCGCCGTTCGGCGATGTCGCTGACAAACAAGGCTTAGCCTTGGGCGGGATTATCGCGGGCTCGCCGCTTCAGTTCAGGGGAGTGATCGGTTCCGCCGCGACCAGTATATTCGAATGGCAGATCGCGGTAACCGGGCTGAATTACCAGGCCGCGCTCGATAACGGGTTCGACGCAGAGAAGGTGAATGTCAAGTCGTTACACCGGATCATGGGCTTCGAGGATACGGTTCCCGGCCTTGTCAACGTCGTCTACGAGAAGAACACGCATCGTGTCCTCGGGGCGTCGATTGTCTCGCAGAGCGCCGCGGCGCAATTTATCGACCAGTTCGCGATTGCGATTACTTGGGGCTTGACGCTCGATCAGTTGTTCGACGTCGATTACGCTTACTCGCCCAAAACATCGGTAGTCTGGAACCCTATTCTCGCGGCATACAGGAAAGCATTAAACAGATAAAAAAATAAAAACTTTACAGTTACAGGAGGATCCAATGGGAGAAAATGAAATCGGAGACATGAACGCGGGCCAGCAGAAGAAGAGCAATACTATCAAATTTTTGCTCGGCGCTCTCGTTCTTATCATATTGATCGGACTGGGTGTCTGGCGCACCTGCTCGTTGAGCTCGCTCGATGTATCCAATCCGTTCATCGGCTGTCTTCGCGATTACTATTCAGACCTTTCGTCCAATTCGACCAACGCGGGCGTATTCTGGGCGGACGGCAATCTGAAGACTACCGGCGAAGTCAGCGCGGTAAAGGGCGGAGTATTCGAATTATTCCCCTATACAGTATCGGATGTCACCGGCACGAACCAGGCCGCATCGAAAAAGGTCTTCTACAGCATTACGGTGATCGAGGGAGATAAGAACACCTCTTACCTCAACGAAGCATTTATGAAAGAAGGCGCCGGCGGAGTTAAAATCGTCGACATCGTAAATCTATATAAAGGTCAGGCGTTAGGTAAAAAGTAAAATTTGCAGAAACAGAGGGAGAAGATTTATCCCGGAAACGCCGCACGTATCGATGATACTGCCGACTATCCGTATCATCCGGTCTTTTATGCGGCCGAACCGGGATGCCTTCTCCCTCATTTTTATTTTTTTATCCCTTTCCCAAGTCGAATCTTTTTTTCCTTATCCCGATTATAGTTAGAAGTTATATCCATTGCCGGTTCGCCCCCGCGCCGACAGTCCCTTTTCTTGTTTTTCCTTCCGCTCCCCTTTAAAATATCTCTGCCCTTTCTCAGACACATGGAGGAGACTATGTCTTTCACTGAAAACGCTCTTTATATCATGAAAAAACTCTATTTCCGTAAGGATAAAGCGGGAAACCTTGTCGAAAAAACACCCGAGGAGCTTTTCGCGAGGGTTGCGGATTTTGTCGCCGAGGCCGAAACCGATCCCGCAAAGAAAAAAGAATTCCGAAAGCAAATCTATCATCACATGCTCGATAAAAAGTTCATGTTCTCTTCGCCCACCTTGTTCAATGCCGGCGGGGATTTCCCGCTCGCGTCGAGCTGTTTTGTCGGGAAGCTGGAAGACGATATGTCCTCGATCATGAAGGCCGCCACCGATACCGCGATCACGTTCAAGGCGGGCGCCGGGATGGGTCTGAACTTCGGGATGCTTCGCCCCAAGGGCGCCTCGGTCGGGCAGGGAGGCACATCGAGCGGGCCGGTCAGCTTCATGCACCTCTTCAACGAAGTCGGCGAGACCGTGAAAAGCGGCGGTGTCCGGCGCGCGGCGTTCATGGCGATGATGGATATCAATCATCCCGATGTCGAGGCGTTTATCACATCCAAGGACTTCATCGCGCAGATCCGCGGCGAGAACCCGGGCGCGGACATCCCCGACCATTTCGTCGACCTGACGATGGGCGAGGTTTCAGCATCGTTATCCACCTACCTGAACAACAACGATTATGTCAGCAACCTGACCGGCAATATCCGGAAGACATTGTTCGAACCGCTCTCCAATATGAATATCAGCGTCGCGGTGTCCGACCGCTTCATGAAGTGCGTCGCCGACGATACCGATTTCGAACTCGACCGGCATAAAGATAAGGGTGTAACACGGACTGTCGTCGCCCGCGAGCTTTTTCACAAGATCGCCCTTTCCGCATGGAGAACCGCCGATCCCGGTGTGTGGTTTATCGACCGCGCAAACCAGTACGACACGGTTCCCTCGTTCGGCAGGATCGATTCCACCAACCCGTGCGGCGAACAGAGCCTGCACCATTACACAAGCTGTAATCTCGGGTCGATCAATCTTGTTCCGTTCATGAAGGACGGCTCGTTCGACTACGACTCATATGCGGAGACTATCGCTATCGCCACACGCGCGCTCGATAATGTGATCGACATGGCGGCGTTCCCCACCGAAGATTTCACCCGGAATACGCGGATGATCCGCCCGATAGGGCTGGGGTATACCGGTCTTGGCGAAGTCCTCTTCATGCTCGGCATCCCGTACAACTCCGAAGAAGGCTGCGAGTTCGCGGCAAACCTCGCGAGAATCATGACCCAGACCTCTATACGGACTTCTATCGAGCTCGGCCATGAGAAGGGCTCATTCGAAATATACGAGACCAATAGAGAGGCCCTCATCAAGGTCGCTGTATCTTTCTTCGACGATGACGACGAAAAGGCTGAAATAGAAGACCTGATCCGCCGCAACGGTATCCGGAACAGCAACTGGACGACTCTCGCGCCTACCGGCAGTATCAGCCTCATCCTCGATTCCTATACCTATTCCCTCGAGCCTCAGTTCGCGCTCGCATACCATAAAAACCTTGTAGACGGCGGAGTCCTTACCTATGTCGATCCGGCGTTCGAACAGGCGCTCGGGCAGGACAAGGAGCTGATCGAGAAGGTCGCGCAGAACGGCGGCTCATGCGCCGACGTCCCCGGCATCCCCGACAAGATTAAACGGGTCTTTACCGTCGCGCACGATATCAATTATCTCGACCGGATCAAAATGCAGTCCGCTATCCAGCGTTATGTCTCGAACAGTATTTCGTCTACTATCAATCTCCCCACCGAAGTGACTGTCGAGGAGATCGAGGAAATCTACCGCCAGGCATGGGAGATGAACCTGAAGGGCATCACCATCTACCGCGACGGGTGCAAATCGTTCCAGCCGATGACGACGACGAAAAAGAAAAAAGAAGACGCGCCGAAACCCGATCTTGTCTGCCGCGCGCCGTATAAACGACCCAACCTGCTGAAGGGCGAGATCGTTAAAACCAAGACCGGTAGCGGAACGCTTTATACGTCTATCGGCCTCGACGAGAACTTCACGCCTATCGAAATTTTCATCAATATCTCGAAGCACGGCTCGGAGACATCGTCGTTCGCGGAGGCTCTCGGACGGGTGATCTCGATAGGCTTGCAGAACGGCGTTCCGAGCGATAGAATCGCCGATTCGATTATCGGGATTGTCGGCGATAAACCGACATGGGACAACGGTAAGCTGATCAAGAGCATCCCCGACGCCGTCGGCCGGGTCCTGCGTCTCTATTCCGAGCAGGCTAAGAGCGAAGCCCATGGCGAAACAACCCTTTTCGATAAGGGCGCGACTGAGGCTGTTTCTAACGAGATCGACTATAAAAATCCGGTAGAAATTCCGGGAGCGACGGCATGTCCGTCATGCGGGGAGATGGCGCTCGTGAGGACAGAGGATTGTATGTCCTGCCTTTCCTGCGGCTACTCGAAATGCGGATAGGATAATTATTTTTTCTTCTTGGAAAGCGCGATACTGAGCGCGGTCGTCAGTTTCAGGATCGTCCCGTTCATTCCCTTGATACGGTTCGAAAGCACGGCGGAGATTTCTTTCATGATCTTATAACCTATTGACGGTTCGCGCATCGCGAGTTTGTCGAAATCGTCCTTGTTGATTTCATAGAGCACGCACGGGGTGATCGCCTTGATCGTCGCCGAACGCGGCGCTCCGGTAATCAGCGACATTTCTCCGAAAACGCTCATTTGCTTGGAATCGAACGACGCAATGGATTTCTCCGCCTCGCTCCATTTATGCGATCCGACCTTGAGGGTGATATGGCTTACCACCTGCACCACTCCCTCGCGGAAGATATACATCGTAAAACCCTCTTCGCCCTCGTTCACGATAGTCTCGTTCTCGCGGAACTTCACTTTCTTGAGGATCGTCGAAAACATATCGAGTTCCTGAGGCGTGAGCTGTTTGAAAAACTGTATTTCCGTCAGAAAGTTGATGTCGTCGTTGGACACAGCGGCCTCCTAATATATCACAAACGCGAGGGAATCTTCTTCGGTGATCACATATGTGTCGTCGGGATTAATCTTGATCTTATACTTCTCTTCCTCGCTCTCGAAATACCCCTGTTCAGCCTCTTTGAACTTTGCGCGGATGAACGCGTCGATGGCGTTGTCGCTGGTAAGCAGGTCGTCGATCGTCAGTTCGCGCTCGGTAGTCATCAACGCCACCACCATCCCTTTAGCCTTCTCCCGGAAGAAATGGAAGAGATCGATGAACTTCTTACCCACAAGATGACGCGGAATACTTTCCAGCTTCACCTTCGGCTCGTCATAGTTCACGATCAGTTCGCGGAAAAAGGACGGGATCGCGGGCGATACAAGCGAGCTCGAGATCAGTATCGGGTTGAATTCACTGTTCTGGATGATATTATCCGCGCCCGCGCGCACGATATGCTTCACCTTCTCCTGCTTGACGACTTCGCAGAAGATTTTGATCTCGGGGTTGATCGCCTTGATGGTCAGCACGGCGAGAAGGGAACGCTCGTCCGCTTCGTCGAACACTTTCTTCCCGTATACGTCGGCAAGTATGATAACCGTGCTCGCGAAGTCGATATTCGCCCGTTTGAGCACGCTCTCTTTGGTGAAATCGCCGTGGACGAAGCGGATGTTATAGCCCATGAACTTCGTGCGGATTTCATCATATTCGTCCTCGTTACCGTCATTGACAAGGACGAGGTTGAAGTTTCTATTCCCCAAAAACAGGGGAATGGACATGATTGTTTTTTCCAAATTGGGGTTCCATCCCAGGATCAGGATGTGATCTTTTAGGTTCACTTTGTTTAATCCCCTCCTTTCTTTTAATCTGAGATCGACCAAAATCGAGGCGACGCTACCGGATACAACCGAGAATACCGACACTCCGACAAACACGGTCGCCATACCTACAAGTTTACCCGGCACCGATTTCGGGACATAATCGCCGTAACCGACTGTGGTGATAGTGACTAATAGCCACCATGCCGAATCGAAAAGGTTTGTAATTTGGGTATCGGGTGTCCGGTTGAGAAATTCGACGAAATACATGAGATACCAAAGGATAAACGGAATGGTGCCGATCAAAAGGAATATCCGTCCGCTCGGTTCGCTCCATTTCGTTTTTATAAAGAAAAGAATGTTTCGGAAAAATCCCTGCTTTATTCTCTTCACGAGGAAGCCCCAGGCGCCTCGCTCTTTACCGATATTTTCAGGAAATTCCTGATAAAGTTTCCGATTTCCGCCTTGTTCTCTTCCGTAAGTGTTAGGAACTCGAGTGCGATATTCAACCCGGCGTTTTCCCCGGGGATATAGTCGTAACGGACAATCCTGGCGGTAACTTCTACTTTTTTATCGTTGACAAAGAGCGCGAGTTTGACTATCGAGTTTTCGGGGAATGAACGGGCTAAATAGACGTTCTTTGTGTTCGCGAGAAGTCCGCCCATCGAAATATCGATGACGGAAAAAGCGTCCGATTCGGTGGCGGTCTTCATCTTGGATTTGACGACCACTTCGCCGAGAATATCAGCCAGCCCCTTGATGTAGTAGATATCGTAGATCGTAAGGTGTTTGTATTTGGGATCGTTCGGCACCGAGACTTCGATCACCCCTGAGACGAGATCGCCGATCAGGATCGGCACCATACAATATGAGATCACGTTGCGGTTGAGGTAATTCGCGCGAATCTGCTCGAGGATTTCGGGCGAAAGCGTCTTACCCGCCATCTCGAAATATTTCTCGTAGCCTATGATGTTGTACTTCGCTCCGAGATGAACATAGTTGTTCAGGTTGTCGGTGTCGTTAATCCAGAAAGTCTTCTGGTAATGGTAGACGACCTTTTCAAGCGGCGATAAGCTGTTGATGTCCTTGAAGATATTGGTTTTGTAGAAGCTGGAGTAACGCGATAGTTCCTCGCCGATCATCTGCACGATCTTCTTGATATCTGGATTTTCACCGGAAAGCTCGATATAGATTTTCTGCATATTCGGCGGAAGCTCTTCCATATTCGGCTTGGACGGCTGGGGCTGATCGGAACTGCTTTCCAGAGACAGGATAGCCATCTTGATCCCGTCCTGCGGGAGCTGAACACGTGTGTATTTCCTCATCAGGTGGCTGGACATCCCTTCCGGGATCAGCATATCGATATTCTTTAACGGGAGACTCAATGAGCGGAGATCCGCTGGTTCAGAGGAATAGAACATCCGGTTGTACTCGAATGTCAGTTTCAGGTTTTTGATAGGAATAAGATCGGGAATCTTATCGAAGAAAATGGTCATATAATTAGAATCGCTTTTAGTAACAAAACCGGAAATGATGGTATTGTTATTCATCCCCTTGACGCTCACCCCGATGTGCTTGAGACGTACTTGATTCAATACGGAAACAATTTCCGATTTTTTAATACTGTCTTTATCCATACCGCTCCCCTATTCTTGTACAAGATAGACTTTAATGGTCTTATCACGCGAACCGGAAGCTAAATACTTTCCATTAGGACTTACGCACAAACTCATTACATCCCCCCAATGATCCTTTAATCGCGCGACTTCTTGTCCGCTCTCTATATTAAATGCGATAATCTCGTCGTCTTCCCCGCCGGAGAAGATATATTTCCCTTCTTTCGAAAATACCGCAACCAGCACATTCCCCATATGCCCCTTCAGCACCCTGAAAGGTTCCGAATACTGCCCCCATTTCCAAACCGAGGTGGATGAATCCGCGCTGCCCATCAGAAACATCTTTCCGTCTTTTGATATATCCACATACTCGATCGGAAAACAATGGTACTTGATCTCCTCTTTCAACGTCAGGTCGGGAAACGACCAAATCTTACCCAGTGTGTCTTCTCCGCCGGTCAGGAGGTATTTCCCGTCCGGCGTAAGGCACAAACTCCATATTTCCTTTTCGTGTCCTTGTACCTTGTTTACCGGCGTCAAGTCGGGCAACGTCCATACATTAATCGTCCCGTCCACTCCGCCGGTAATAACATATTTGCCGTCGGGCGATATTTTCAACGATTGAATACCCTTCTCATGCGCCGTCTGCTTGCTCAACTCTTTCATTTTATCCGCGGCGTCGTAAACAATCAGGTTCTCGTATACTCCGCCGACTATATACTTCCCGGAAGGAGAATATGCCACCGGGATACCCCAGACAGCGTTGTAAATTCCCCATACCCGGGTTTCTTCTATCCCGGCGTCGATATCCCATATCCTGATCGTTTTATCGGCGGAGCCGGAAACGAGCTTCTTACCGTCCGGCGAGAACTGGACGTAGAACACATATTGATCGTGCCCCGCGAGGTTCCGTAAAAGTATCAGCTCGAGCTTCGGTTCTCCGCCTTTATCGGGCTTTATCGTATCGGGTACTATTACCTTATCGGGAGGCTTCACGACAGCATCACCGCACGATATCGAGCTCAAGCAGAGAAATGTTCTGAGAACTATACCCGCCCTAAATAATGTTTTCATACCGGATACCTACAAAAACCCCGTCATAATAAAAGGCTAAGGACCCTTACCCTCAGCCTTTTAGTTAATGTACCACGTTTTTTTCAAAAGTCCAATACAATCACCAGTTGTCCCACATATCGTCGGGGTTCTGATTGACCTCGGTAAATACATCGGTATCCGCAGTAAGATAATCGAAATAGATATAGAACGGAGTACCGAGAATATCTTCCGGATCGAAATCGATCCTGAAGCCGAGGAACGTAATACCGCGTTCTTCGGTAATTTTGTAGTTATCCTGTTCGATCGTAAGAGGTATCTGGATAGTGACCATCTTCCACCCGGTCCAGATCAGCTTCTCGACATCGACAAACTTCATTCTGCCGAGAAAGTCGCGAAGAATAATGAGCATTTTGTGCTTATAGTTTCTTCCGACCACCCAGACATTGAGAGCCTTGGTGATGCCGGGGATCTTGATCGGCTTGGGAGGAGTGATTGTCATCCAGCCCCAGTCGCGTTTCATGAATTCGGTCTTGACGCCGAGAACGTACTTGTTCGCGTCGTTGGTGACCTTCATCGGGCCGCCCTCACGGAGCATAGCCATGGTTACGCCGTAATCGCGGGGCATAAACGACGACCATTCGCCTGCGGACTCGAAATCTTCCACCAGAAATCTCTGGAGAAGCTGGTTACCGCCCAATCCGGCGTTAGTATCGACGACCGGCATCTGGGAAGTGAGGCCCGCCGCCTTCTCCGAAGCGTTCTGGGAGAAAGCTACCGCTGTTACTATTATTACTAATAAGGTGATACCACCTGTTATCCAACGAAATCTCATAGTTTTCCTCCCGGCTACCATTTAATATTTGCCAGATCGTCGCCGTTAAACCGCTCTATATATACATCTGTCTGGACTTGCAGATAATCGAAATACGCGAAGAACTGGTCGATACGTTCGGTAGGATACGACCATAGCTTGATCATCGTGAGGTTCAGCGATTTCAGAAACGGTACATTGAATTCCGCTTGAGGAATATACAGAGGGATCGGAGTTCTGAGGTTTCTCCACCCGATATACGCAAGGTCGCCGGCATTCAGGCGATGCATAAATCCTTTGTAATCCTGAAGATAGAATTCAATCCAGTAATGATAGTTACCGCCCCATACCCACATATCGAGACTCTTGATCACGCCCGGAAGAGTGATATTCGTCACATCTTCATTCGTGTTCTTCGTAGGGTCCGGAGCCTCATACTTATCCTTCGGCATACTGCCGTCGGCCTTGTGAGGAATAATTTCTATCCAGTTATAAGATTGCTTGATCCACTGAGCCTTGATACCCAGACAAAAGACCTGGTTGGTATCGACTTCCTGGGGCAAACCCAAGGGTTTTCCCTTGATATACTGAATAGCGCAGAAGTTAGGATTAGGCGGGCTCATAACCTGCTTAGGATCGGTCGGTGTAGCGAAACGGGAAAACTTTGACTTCCAGATCACTTGCTTCGCTTTATCGACAGTATCGCCGAAGTCGGAGACAACGAAAGTTTGAAGGTTCACCGTGTTCTGCTGCTCCTTACTGAAACCGTAAGGCGAAACAGAATTTACCATCCCTGATATGAGCACAGCGACCATGAATGCCGCAAGCCATAACGACGATTTGTATCTCATAGCTCTCTCCTTAGAACTGATTTCTCTATATCACTTTTTCAACTTTATTGTCGTGGTTCACAATCACAATCGTCGGCTTATGGGACTTCAGCTCCTCGGGGGTCATCGCCGCAAAAGAAGCAATTATCACCCTGTCGCCCGCCCTGTTCAGGTGCGCCGCCGCTCCGTTCAAACAAATCACTCCGCTCCCGGCAGGTCCCGGGATCGCGTAGGTTTCCAGCCTGTTCCCGTTCGTGATATTCCAAACATGCACCAATTCGTAGGGCAGCAGACCGGAAGCCTTCATCAAGTCTTCGTCGATCGTGATGCTTCCTACATAATCAATATCGGTCTCCGTGACCACGGCTTTATGTATCTTTGACTTTAATATCGTAAGCAGCATGTAAATTTATTCCCCTCGAAACATATTAAACGAATTCCGCAAATTAATCAAATTTCCCCTCAAAATAACCTGATAAAAAAGTCCCTGCTGTTCCCCCAGTATCTTCCGTCGGTATATAGAATTGTGCCGTTTGCGCTTTTTACCTTGTAATATAAGTATATATTGTACTTACCCACCGGCAGAAATTGCTGGTAAACATTCAGTCCGTTCCAGTAACGGGTCAACTGGGCTTGTCCATTGATCACATCGATATATTTGTATATCGCGAGCAGGAAATACCCGGTGCGTTTTAACGGCTGGCCGACCGGAACGGCATAAAGCTGAAACTCGCAATAACGGGCGTTCTTATTCTGGGTGAACACCGCAAGCGTGATTTTGATGAAATCGCGAGGCGACACACCCTGACCGATCGAATCGTTCCCCATCTTAATATAGCTTCCCTTGGCGCCCGACACCGATGCCGCGGGCTGTGCCTGCGGTTTCTGCTGCTGCTGAACCTGCTTCTGAGGCTTCTGCTGAGCGGCAGGAGGAATAATATCCGCCTGGTCTATCGGCTGGTACTGTTTCCCCGGAGGCGTGACCGATTGTTCGACCGGCAGCAGGCCTTCATCCAATGTATAATCTCCGGGTTTCTTCTGGTTATTTTCCTTCGTTTTACCGGGCAGCGCCTGAGCGGGCACGGCCTGATTATTCATCGCGATTTCGTCCTCGACCGGTATCTGCTTCGGGGGCGCATTCGTGACCACCGGGGCGGCCTTTGTATTATCTGCAATCAGGTTGGTCGTATATACATCTTCCATCACGGACGCGGTGTTACCCTGCTGGATATTTCCGCCGGCCGCGTTTTTAAGAATATCTTCTTTAATGTACTCCATCAGCATGTCGTTAGTCGCATCGAGCTTTTTAGCGCCTTGTCCGCGATCGCACCCGCTGAAAAAGACCACTACCGATATCAACAGGTAAACCGGCAGTTTGTTCACATATCCCTCCGATTGCCGCCGAAATTATTTAAACTTCGAATACTTGAACGAGAACACCGTCAATCCGCTGAGCAGTTTCGGGAAGAAATCCGTGGATTTATGCGGCATCTCTTCGTTATTATCGGCAATTTTTACAACATTAACAGGATTTACAGGATTTAAAATAAAAGCCACATCATAATCCGAAGACTTTACCAGTTCGAACGCCTTATTATCCCCGCGGACGTAGAAAATCTTTTTCTCGACATCGTCCGATGTGATCTTAAAATGCGGCGCGAGAATTGTTTCCTCGAGCACCATGACGTCCAGCGCCTTGAGGTCCGCCGACACCTGACGGTTGACATTGACCTGAACTTCGTCCTTCAGCACGAGGAGGAAGAACTTGTTCGGTATTTTCTTGAAAACCAGCCCGAACGCCTTCTTATCCGCGCCTTTGTATTGGGTAAGGAGCTTCCGTATTTTCACACGGGCCGCGCGTTCCATACGGCTATCGGTAAACTCGAGAGCCGCCACCTTATACTGTTCGCCGAGCTTCTTCAACAGTTCGGCGGGATTGATATTGCTGTTCGAGATCAGACGGTGGGTGGGTAATATCTTGATCCCCGGCTCGAAGACGTTGAAGAATACGCCCATTATGTAATTGAACGCTTCCTTACCGGTGTATTTCGGACCCAGTTCTGCCTTCTGTAACGACATATATTTTCTCGCGGTCTCGTAACGGTGATGGCCGTCGGCGATATAAACAGGCTGCTGCGCGAAGAACGCGCGGATACTCGGCGACGACTCGGACTTGACCTTGTAGAGCCTGTGTATTCCGCCGTCATTGTCCGCGGCCTCGAAAATCAACGTTTCCTGCGCGGAGTTACCGTCGATCTCTTTCTTCATCGTGTTCTGCTGGTCTTTATACATGAAGAAAATGCTTTCCAACGAGGACTGAGTTTCTTTGAGAAGCGCCATCCTGTCTTCGATGAACTGGTCGAAGGTTTTTTCATGGGGCTTGACGGTTTTTCCATACTCCTCTTCTAGTTTCAGGAGCCCGAGAATACCACGGCGCGAGAACTCTTCGCCGTCAAAATTGAAAGTCTGCTCGTAGATATAATAACCGGGGTCGCTTTCGATCACCATCACATCTCTGAGAAGCCAGCCGAATATCCGGTGCATCGCGGCCCGGTATTTTTCATCGCCGTCGCCTTCGGGGAGAATGACGCTGACAAAGTTATAGGGATCCTGTTCTTCAAGGCCTTTCCTCGCTTCGTCGTCTATCATATCATAGGGCGGGCAAACCACCCTGGAGATATTGGGAACTTTCTCCGTGTTGTAATGCATTGCCCCGAATTCGATAATTTCGGTCATAAAAGATACCTCGTAACTTATTTATTTGCTGAATCAAGAAATTCCCTCATTCTTATCGGCAAGTAATATTATACAAATTTAATGAAAAAAGTAAATACTTTTTCCAATTTGTTTTATTTATTCTCATTATTCATGCTTTCCTGCCGTTGACAGTATTTTCTTTTTATGCTATTCTATATTTGAGGAGATAAGTGATGAGCACTGTCGAACAGCGAGTTGACCGTCTTGAAGAGGTAATGTCAAGGTTGGCGGAAGAAATGATCGATCTGAAGCACGAGATGGCCGATTTCAAAAATGAGATGGCCGATTTTAAAAATGAGATGGCCGATTTTAAAAATGAGATGGCCGATTTTAAAAATGAAGGTATCAGAGAACGCCAGGAACACAATAAACGCTGGGGTGAGCTTGCCAATCGATTGGGCACGGTTATAGAAGATATTATTCTCCCCGGCGCTCCGTTTGCTCTAAAAAAGAAATTCGGCACCGAAATACAGAATATATCCGTTCGGGTTAAACTCCGTAACCCGCAGACAAAGATGCAGGAAGAATTTGACCTAATCGCTATCGGTGATGATAATAAAATCTATACGGTCGAAGTGAAAAGCAAAATTAACAATAACGCAGTCGAGTCCGCTCTGGAAAAAGCTCGTAATCTTAAAGAACTGTTTTATCCTGACCGCGATGTTATCGCTCTGCTGGGTACACTCTCCTGTGATAACGAATCCGTCAAAAATTATGCGTCCAAAAACGGCGTGTTTATCATCGCCATGCGGGGCGAATACCTCGAAATCGTAAATTAGCCGTTCGAACTTTTCTTGCATCTCTATAAACACCTGTACATTCTCCAAGATTGACAGGAACATACCGCTCCTTTATCATTATTCAGCATATCCGGGAGCGGGAAATGAAACTGATCGTCGCAACGCATAACCATGGAAAGGTCGAGGAAATCCGCGAGATGTTCGCCGGACTCGAATTCGAGCCGAAAAGCCTGAAAGACGTCGGGTTTACCGACGAGATCGTCGAGGACGGCAATACCTATTTCTCCAACTCGCTCAAGAAAGCGCGCACTATTCACGCCAAGTATCCCGGCAGCATCGTGCTCGCCGACGACTCCGGGCTCGAGGTCTTCTATCTCGACAACCGCCCGGGCATCCATTCCGCGCGTTACGCCGGCCCGAAACCCATCCAGAGCGATATGGTTAATAAGCTCCTTCTCGAACTGAACGGCGTCCCCGACGAGAAACGCGGCGCGAGATTTGTCTGCGTGATGGTCATGCTGCTTCCCGACGGGATGGTGTTCACCTCGCGCGGCGAATGTTACGGCATGATCGGGAATTTCCCGAGAGGCAACAACGGTTTCGGGTTCGACCCCGTGTTTCTCCCGGTCGAGTTCCAGTACCGGTTCTCGATGGCGGAATTGCCCACAGAGATCAAAAATCAGGTCTCGCACCGTTCGCGCGCGCTGTCCGGAGTAAAATCCATGCTCGCGGAACTGAATACCAAATAGAAGGCGGATATGGAAAAAGACAAAATCATCAAGTCCGTTATCTGCCACCTGCAGGACGAATGGGCGACATGCCTGATCGGGGGGGAGCCCGCGCCCAGCGCTGTCAAAACCGGAGCCCAGACCAGCCTGAAGTACAACGTCCCGCTCAATACCCCGTTACAGCAGTTGCCCGATCCCTACCCCGCTTCGGAGAAGAAAGAAGCGTTACTGAGACTGCGGAACTTCTGCGTGAAATGCCGGGATTGCCGACTGGCGGAATCCGCCACCAACCTCGTTTTCGGCGAAGGGAATCCCGATGCTGAAATCGTGTTTGTCGGCGAGGCCCCGGGGGAAACCGAAGACCTGCTCTCGCGCCCGTTCGTGGGACAGGCCGGGAAACTATTAACAAGGTCGCTCAACGAGTTCGGGGTATACCGCCCGGAAATCTATATCTGTAACGTCGCGAAGCACCGCCCGCCGGACAACCGCAATCCGGAGAAAGACGAGATCGCCGCCTGCACTCCCCATCTGGCAGAACAGCTTAAAATCATCAATCCCAAGGTCATTATCGCGATGGGAAAGTTTTCCGCGCAGTATCTTCTCGACACCGAGGAAACTATCTCAAAACTCCGAGGCCGTGCGCAGAAATCCCGTTTCGGTTTTCTCGTGTTCCCGACATTTCACCCGGCTTACATCCTCCGCAACATGACCGCCTTCCCGGACTTCACCCGCGATCTGGAGACCGCGTTCGGTATCGCTAACGGTATCCCGCGATGAAACTCGCCGAGGTCGTTGTCAACGTCCCGCTCGAACAAACCTTTTATTATATCGTCCCCGATGGAATGGAGATCGTCCCGCTATCCCGTGTCAAGGTCAACTTCGCGGGGCGGAATTTGCCCGCGTTCGTCCTGAGACTACTCGATTCAAATGAGGCGGGTGGCGAACTGAAAGACATTAAGCTGAAAGAAATATCCGGCACGCTCGACCGGGTCCCGGTCATCAACAATACGACATTGAAGATAGCCGAATGGATGAGCGGGCAGTACCTCTCCCCTCTCGGAGAATCGCTCTTCTGTATCGCGCCGCCCGCGAGAAAACCCGCCCCGCACAAGCACCCGTTCGCGTACACGGGCGAGTTCTCGCGCCTCAACACCGAACAGGCGGAGGCGGTTTCCGCGATCGAGCCTGAGATCGGCAAACCCGCCTCGTTCCTGATCCACGGCATCACGGGTTCCGGCAAGACCGAGGTGTATAAGCACCTCGCCCGCCGCGCCCTCGACATGGGACGTTCGGCGATCATCCTGATCCCGGAAATCTCGCTCACCGCGCAGACGCTCCGCCGTTTCTACGAGAGCTTCGGCAACGAGGTCGCCATCTATCACAGCAGGCTGTCCGACGGCGAGCGTCTCGGTGAATGGATGCGCGCGCTCAGGGGCGAGGCGCGTGTGGTGATCGGCCCGCGTTCGGCGGTATTCGCCCCGGTGAAAAACCTCGGCCTCATCATCATCGACGAGGAGCACGAGCCGTCCTACAAGTCCGGTAGCGCGCCCCGTTACCACGCGAGACAGGTCGCTATGTACCGTTCCCGTATGGAGAATGCCGCCGTGGTGCTTGGTTCGGCCACCCCCCAGCTCGAGACATATTTCCATGCTAGGACCGGCGCGATCCGCCTGATCGAACTGAAGAACCGTTACGGCAAGGCGACCATCCCGAAGACGGACATTGTCGATATGAAGGCCGAGGGCAAGGGCAACTCGATGATCTCAGGACCGCTTATGAAGCGAATCCTCGAGACATTCGACAAGCAGAAGCAGGTCCTGCTTTTCATCAACAGGCGGGGCTTCTCGCCGTCGATGATCTGCGGCGACTGCGGCCACCGTTTCGAATGCCCCTCGTGCGATGTCAGTCTCACCTACCACAAAAAGGATCACCGGCTCGTCTGCCACCATTGCGGATACACCGCCGCGCTGCCGGAAAAATGCCCTTCCTGCCGGAGTATCGATCTGAAAAGTGTCGGGATGGGGACTGAGAAGATCGAGGACGGCCTGAGCGCGATGTTCCCCGGGCACTCTATCCTCAGAATGGATCTGGACACCACACGGAACAAGCATGGGTTCGACGAGATACTGGAAAAAATACGGAACCATAAGGCCGACCTGATTGTCGGGACGCAGATGGTCGCGAAGGGCCACGACCTGCCCGGAATTCATTTGGTAGGTGCGCTCCTTCCGGATATCACGCTGAACCTGCCGGACTTCCGTTCACCCGAACGGAACTTCATCCTTCTGACACAGGTTGTCGGGCGGGCCGGGCGCAGGGATATTCCCGGCGAGGCGATCATCCAAACCTATATGCCGGATCATTATTCGATCACATCCGCCGCGAAACAGGACTATGTCGAATTCTACGATATGGAAATCAAGAAACGGGAGATGTTCGGCTATCCGCCGTTCACACGGATCGCGCGTCTGGTCTTTCGGGCGAAAGACAAAGAAAAACTCGAGGCGTTTGTCGAGAAGCTGAAACAGTATATCGAAGGACTCAGACGCGGAATCAGCGCGGACACGAAGATACTCGGCCCGGTCTCCTGTCCGCTTGAAAAGTTGAATAATCAGTACAGGTATCATATAATTATTAAATCGGGAAAGTACCAGCAGATAAAGAGTATCGCCCAGAATATCCGCGATTACTTTCAGTCGTCTAAGTCCGTACCGTCTCTCTTTCTCGAAATCGACATCGACCCGCTGAGTATGCTCTGATGGAGTATGTATGCAGGAATTATCCTCGAAAGTAAAAACCCGTGTCAATATACTGGCCGTCGTCATCTATGCGCTGGTGGGAATCCTGTTTATCCGCCTTTTTTATCTCCAGATCATCAGGGGCGAGGATTATCTCAAGCAATCGCTTCTCAACAAGACCCAGATTATAAAAATCTCCGCGTACCGGAGCGTTATCTACGACCGCACCAAGGAAAATAAGCTGGCTTACAACCGGAAATCGCTTTGCGTAGTTGTCATCCCGGCCAACTTACCGGAAGACCCGTTACAGCAGGAAAACGTCCTCTCCAACACATCCATTCTGCTGGGAATGTCGGTCAGTAACATAAAATTGAAAATACAGGAAGAAGCGTTCGATAAATACACGCCCGTCGTTCTGAAATACGATATCGATCCCGGGGTGCTCGTCAAGTTCGCGGAGCATATCGAGAAGTATCCCGGCCTCTTATGGGAAAACCGCCCGAGGCGTGTGTATCCCCTGATGGAAAAAGCATCCCAGTTGATCGGCTACACGGGTATTATCAGCAAGCAGGAACTTGCCCAGCTCAAGGGCAACCCGGAGTACCATTTCGGAAGCGTGCTCGGCAAGATGGGTATCGAGAAGATGTATGACGCTCAGATACGCGGAAAGGAAGGCATCCTCGAACGGATGGTGGACGCGAAGGGCAATGTGATCGAACAATCGGTGCAGAAAGAAGCTATCGCGGGTAATCCGGTCGTACTGACTATTCATAAGGACCTCCAGGAACTCGCATACCAGCTCCTCGCCGCGAGAAAGGGCGCTGTCGTGGCGTCTATTCCCGCTACCGGGGAAATCCTCGTGCTCGTCAGTTCGCCGGGGTTCGACCCGAATATCTTCACCGAACGATTCTCCGAGAGCGATTATAATGTTCTGAAAAACAATCCCGATAAACCGTTCCTGAACCGCGCGATAGGCGGAACGTACCCTCCCAGTTCAATCTTCAAGCTGATTACAGCCTCCGCCGCGCTCTCGTTCGGCATCCCGCTCTCCAAGTCGGTCAAATGTACCGGGGAGACAAAGATCGGCAACCGTGTCTTCAGATGCTGGAATATACACGGAACGGTCAATTTTAAATCGGCTATCGCGCAATCATGCGACTCATTCTTCTACAATGTCGGCTTGCAGATCGGCAGAGACCTTATTCTCGAGTTCGCGCGCGCGTACGGAATCAACCAGAAAACCAAGATCGACCTCCCCGGCGAGACATCCGGCCTCATTCCCGAAATGGACTGGTTTGTCAAACGGTACAAACGCCCGTGGTCGCAGGGCGACACCGCCAACATCTCTATCGGGCAGGGCGACCTTCTCGCGACGCCGATCGGAATCAATGTCCTCACGATGGCGATAGTCAATAACGGCCTCGTCTACCAGCCGTTCGTCATGAAAGAAATTCTGTCCTTCGATAAAAAGGAAGTGATCTGGAGTAAACAGCCCGTGGTGCTCCGCAAGGTCAACCTGAACCCGAAGCATTTCGAGTTCCTTCAGCAGGCGATGCGCGAGGTATGCACATCCGGTACGGCCGGATGGGTGCAGAATTACCTTGTGGCGGATGTTCCGATTGCCGGAAAGACCGGGACCGGGCAGGCCGGCGGCACGAAGGAAGACCACGCGTGGTTTACGGCGTTCGCGCCCTACGGCCACACCAAGCTCGAAGAGATGATCTGCGTCACGGTCGTAGTCGAGCATGGAGGAGGCGGTTCCGCCGCCGCGGCCCCTATCGCCGCCCAGATAATCGATTATTACTATAAGCAGATCATGAAGATAGAGATCACCCCGAAAAAGGAAGTCCAATAATGCTGAAAGAAAACCTGAAAAATATAAATCTGGGCTTGATTATCATTCCGCTCGTCCTGTCCGTGATCGGCCTGATCTTCATCTACAGTTCCGGGATCATCCCCGATGGCAGTAACACCGGGCAATACATCAAACAGATCATCTGGATGGTGGCCGGGATCGGTTTGGCGATCCTGATACTCAGCATGGATTACTCTCAATTGGTAGAAGTCGCCGAAATACTTTTCCTGATCGGGATCGTAGTGCTCCTCGCCACCCTCGTGATCGGGAAGACAATCCGCGGCGCGAAAAGCTGGTTCGGCGTAGGCGGACTGGGTATCCAGCCGTCGGAAATCATGAAGATTTTCTTTATCCTCCTGCTCGCGAAATTCTTCTCCAACGCCTCGCCGGTCGAAAACAAGTTCAGGACGTTCGTGATCAGTATCGTCATGCTCGCCTTGCCGTTGGGACTGATCCTTCTCCAGCCCGACCTCGGTACGTCGCTTGTCTTCCTCGGCATCTATATCGTCATGAGTTTCCTCGGGATGCCCGACGACCGATATATCAAGTATATCATGCTGACCGGTTTGGTGACCTCAATCCTCGTGCTCGGCAACGCGTACTATAAATTTTACTTCCTCGAAATGTTTCAATCGAAGATAGAGCTTTTCGAGATCATCTTCAATTTCAATACTATGCTGATCGTCGCGATCTCGATGTTCCTTTACACGATTGTCGCGGTCGTTCTGGAGTTCTTCAACCCCGTGGAGATAATCCGTAAGATTCTGCCGTTTACGGTCATCGCGGGGATATCGTTCGGGGTGGGCGCGGTCTCGACCGTGCTTTTGAAGCCCTATCAATGGAAACGGCTGCTCGTATTCCTCAATCCCGAGTTCGACCGTTGGGGCGCGGGATATAACATCATCCAGTCCAAGATCGCCATCGGTTCGGGGGGATTTGCCGGTAAGGGGATTTTCCGGGGCACGCAGAATATCCTCGGCTTTCTGCCTGAAAAGAGTACTGACTTTATCTTCTCGATCATCAGCGAAGAATCCGGATTCCTCGGCGGGACGATAGTGATCGCGCTTTTCTGCATCTATTTCCTATATATACTCCGCACCGTTTCGAACGCGAACGATAAGGAAGGGATGCTGATATCGGCGGGTATTCTGGGGATGTTCTTCATCCATTTTCTCGTTAATATCGGGATGACATTGGGAACGGCGCCTGTGACCGGGCTTCCTCTCCCGTTCGTCAGCTACGGCGGTTCTTCATACCTGACCTTTATTATCGCGGCGGCTCTTCTCGCGAATATCCATTCCCGCAGATTCGTCCATTAAGAATGGTTTCCGGGCTTGCGATAACTTTATTTTCCCTTTAGACTCTCTCACGGGAGGTAAAACATGCGGAAAACTATATTTGCAATCGCGGTGATTTTTATCAGCCTTTGCAGGGGGTGGTCCGAGATGAGCGATGCGACGATCGGAAAGTATAAACTGAAATGCGGGTACCTGACCCGTTGGGGAACCGACTATATCTCGATAGACAAGGCCGACGGTAAAATAGTCGCCGGCAAGATCGGTATCGATTGGTCAATCGGCCCCGAGGCGCGCCTGCCTCTCGATTGGGAGAAGTTCTACGAGATGAAGTTTGCCGGGAAGCTGTCGAAAGACGGGAATTCTTTCGCGTTCGACGTGACAGTCGGAGGACGTATCGTGTACCAGTTTACATTGTTTTTCCTCTGGGTAGACCGACCTGTTCTGACGGGTTTCGTCAAGATCAAGCCGCTGAAGAAAGAATACGCCCCGGTTATGACGGTCGGCGTATTCGCGGAAAAGATAGAAGAGAATTGACCGTTTCGATCCTTCACACGGTCACTCCGTCCGTTAAAAACCGGTTTTTTGTAATCTACAGATGATTGGTGAAGTATACAGTGAAGGAAAATTTTCGGATTTAAAAATTGATAGGGACTTCACATTGAGTTATAATAAGCACAGTCTCGAATGCTGGGCATGTTGACGAAGTCATGAAATATACGATTATTTGTCACTGCGAGACGCGAAGCGGCGAAGCAGTCTGTTTTATATATATACCCAGTTATTAAATAGATTGCTTCGGCTATGGTTCGGCAAGCTCACAATGACGCCTCGCAATGACAAAATGAGTTCGTCATCAAGCCCGTATGCTGAGAGGGTTTCTTTATCAGTGAAAAACTTTTCCGTCGGCACGGGAAAAGAATGGAATAAAAAATGTTGTGGGTATAGCGGAGGGTTTTCAATGGGGGAATTAACGGACGCGTCCGCACGCGGGAATCTCAGCGATGTACGGAAGCTGCTGGGTACTGGGGCTTCACCGAATGAAATCACCGATTTCGGTTTAACGCCTCTCCATTTCGCATGTGCGTCAGGATACCTGGAAATCATCTCGGAACTGATTTCCGCGGGCGGCGATGTAAACTCACGCGCGGGGAACGACGCGACGCCATTGCATGCGGTAGTGCTGAAGGGCAGTATCGAGGGCGTGAAGATGCTGATCGACGCGGGCGCGGATGTGACGGCGAAGGACGACCTCGGCAACACACCCTATCAGCTCGCCGTACTGAAGGGCAATGACAGCATCATCAAGTTTTTTCAATCGATCGGCGTGAACCAATAATACGGATATTTTTAAACGAATAGGAGGCTACCATGGCGTCAAAGTTCGAAATCTTTAAGAACAAGAAAGGCGAATTCCAGTTCAGGCTGAAGGCTGGAAACGGGGAAATCATCGCGACAAGCGAAGGCTATACCAGCAAGGCAAGCTGTAAGAACGGGATCGATTCGGTGATCAAGAATTCCCAGTCGGCCGAGATAGTCGAGATAGACGAATAACTCTTATCCCAATAAGCGTTACAGTTACGAATAGTTTCGTTATCATCCTCTTGCCGCCTGCTGACGATGCGCGCGGGGTTATCAAATGAAGAATTTATCGGCAATTTTGTCCCGCTGTTCAGGCGGGACTTTTTTATTCATAGATGTTTTCAGGGGCTTTGAGGTTAAAATAATGGAGTATCCGTTTAAATAGCGCTTCTTCTTTTTCAGCGAGCTTCGAAAGGGTATCGTCGTTGGAATTCACGGTCTTTCCCGGATCGCGCGAGAAGAGGGCGTTCATCGCCTGTTGGCCGTAACGTTCTTCAACACCGCCCGCGATCAATTTGAGCTGGATTGCCGTCAATGAGGTTCTCAAGTCGTAATTAAACACCGCTTCGCCGGAGTCATCGTTCTTAGAGAAGATAAAATACCCCTGATCGAGCGGATTATCGTCCGTCCCTACCCGTCCGAATTTCTGGAGTTTCCATCCGGCTTGGGCGAGGTCTTCGCCGAAAACATCCCGTAACCGTTCCCCGAATGCTGTTATCTTCTCTTCGATCATCTTTCGCTCCATTTGGTTGATGCCATCATTCTAACCGATTTTACGCGATTTGCCAAGAAAACCTCTATGTCAGGTTCTACACAGCAGGAGTGTTGTCAAATAGATATCCCATTTTCTCGACTGCCATTTTCATCGCAGTGTTGATCGGGTATTTTTTCTGGAAAGCCCCGCCGAAAATATCCTCGTACTGTCCGGAGTATATTTCCATCCCGGGGGATAGGGTACTGCCGCCGGAAGTCTCGAGACTATCCGGACGAACCTGATTCCGTATTGCCGCGCACGCCGCGAGATGAAGCGATCCCGTTTTATCGTGCATCGTCGAAAACCCGAACAAACGGCAAATCAGCGCCCTATGTTCGTAACGGGTACAATATCCGGCGTCAGGATTGCTTTGCTTATGAGAATAAAACACGCATACACCGCCGCCTTCATCCTTTTCCAGCATCCGCAGGAACTCCATGCTCGTCCCGTTTTCCCAAAGCGAGAGCGCCAGAAGGAAAAACTCCTCGGGCGCGGCTTCGATACCGGGATTGTTACAGCAATGCCCGCAACCCGCCGTGCAGGTTATCCCTGTCCGGTGCTGGAAGCCCTTGACATCCGAATCGATTTGCTCGAACAAGGCTTGTATTTCACGTGCGGTATTCCGCAGTCTTTCTATCATAGTGTACCTCGCCAACCTATATTGTACCTTATCCGGGGTAATTGTAAAGATATTTCGTATTCCTTCATTAAGGAAACCAATCCCTTCAACGTCGATCCGCTTTACAAATCTTATAAAACAGGCTAAACTAAGAAAACTCAATAATGAAAAAGGTGATATGAAAATTCAATCAGGAATCACATCCAAGTTTCTCTTTTTCATGACCCTTTCACTGCTTTTTATTGTCTTTGTTGTCCAAATCCCCGCGATCATCATTTTCCATGACCGGAACTACAATAAAATCATGTCTGATTTTCATTCGTCTATCACGGTACCGCAAGCCGTTAAAATCGACTCGCTTCTCAACGAAAGACTGACCTTACTGAAAATCTGCTCCGAATCCAAGGAAATCCTCAGTTTCTTCCGCGACCCATCCGCCGCGAATACGAAGGCGGCATTCGAGGCGATTTCGAGTATCTCCGGGCCGTACTCGATGAATTCTCTTTTAGTAAACGATAAGACCCGTGAGATATTTATCGACGGGCAATCCGGCGGCATCCTCGATCCCTCGATCGAATCCGACCGTTGGTATTTTAAATTAAAAGAAACGAATTTCCAGCAGGTCATTTTCACCGACTGGTTCCAGATTCTCAAATATCCGTATGTTTGGCTCATCCGGATAGTCGGCCGCCCGGAAACCGGATTCGGTATTCTCGGTTATGGAATTGAGCTGGGCGAGTTCCTTGACAGGATCGAGATCGAAGACGGACAATTCGACGGCCTGCCCGGCGGAGACGATTTCCTCGATATGGCAATAGTCAATTCCGACGGTACGATCCGGATAAAAAAAGGGATGATGTTCTACGAGGGCGAGACTTTTTACAAGGACATGCACATAGCCTCCGCACCCCCATGGCAGGATTGGAGCCGGTTCCAGCCGGTATACAAAAACGATCAGAAGTATTTCTACTCCGCGACACTGTTAAAGTCGACTGTGAAACTTCCCTCGCAATGGTACCTGATCAACGGCGCATCGGACGACTTCCTATTCGGAAGCCTACGCACACGGATAGTGCTCTACTGCGCGGGCCTTGTATTAGTTTTCGCGATCCTGATTATCCTCTCGGGGACGATGGTGTCGCGGAATATCACATCGAGGCTGAATAAGCTCGCGGACGCCGCCGATGCTGTCGCATCGAACAATCTCGATACCGAAATCATCGCCGACCGTCCGGACGAAATAGGCAGGCTCGCGGGCAAGATTTCCGTGATGCGCGATCATCTCCGCGAGGTGAGGAATCATATGTCCGAGATTATCGATGCGAGAACCGAGGAACTTCAATTCGCGCTTTCGCAGTTGGAGAGGAAGGACGAACTGGCCCGTCACGAGTTTTCGTTCGCCGCGTCTATCCAGAAAGGCCTCATTCCGCCGCACCTGACATGGAAAGACCTGACCGTGACCTCGTTCGTCCGCCAGATGGAAGGGATCGGCGGCGATACGATCGATATAGTCGTGAAACCCGACCAGCTCGTCACCTACCTCGCCGACATCTCCGGGCACGGCATTCCCGCCTCGATGATCACAATGCTGACAAAAATCTCATTCCTCTACGCGATCCAGAACAAACAGTCGATTATCGATATCATGCAGGAAGTCAATCATAAAATACACGACCTTATCAACCGCCAGGAGATAAAGTATATCAACTATTTCACGGCGTTTGTGGTGGTGTTCCATCCCGACCTGAGTTTCGACTACATCTCCGCCGGGCATATCCCCGCAATCCTTTTCAGGAAATCGTCGAAGTCCTGCCAGCTCATTTCGTCATCCTCGTCGATGATCGGAGTGTTCGACACACAGATCGTCAAATTCAGCTACAAGAGCGATAAGCTCGAACGGGGCGATAAGATACTGATCTTCTCGGACGGATTTGTCAACACACGGAACAACGCCGGGAAGAAGTTCGGTATGGAACACCTCGTCGAGTTCACCCGCGAATGGAGCGGGGTTTCCGCCGAGGAGTTTCTCCAGCTCGTGGTCGAGGACTTCGAACGTCACCGCGCCGACCGCCAGTTGGAGGACGATGTTTCGATTCTCATCGTCGAAAGAAAAATGTAAATCTTGCGTTTTTGTCCGTCATGCTTTAAAGTATGTGCTGTCTCAAATCCTGATATCAGTTAAAGTTAAATCGTCTACGTCCGTTAGGCGGCACGGCACATATACCGGAATACCGGTTGTTTTTTAAAGCGATATTTCGAAAGATAAGGATATATATGAAGTCTTCAAATGTGTTCAGAGTTGCCGCGTTCGGCGATATTATCGGCGATCCCGGCAGAAAAGCGTTTATAGCCTGTCTGCGCGCGTTCCGTGAGAAATGGCAGCCCGATACCTTGATCGTCAACGGCGAAAACGCCGCTCACGGATTCGGTATCACCCGTACCAACGTGGAAGAGTTTTTCCAGTACGGCGTGGAAGCGATCACATCGGGAAACCATGTCTGGCAGAAAAAGGAAACATTCGAGTTTATCGATAAATACCCGGGCTTTCTCCGTCCGATCAATTTTCCCGAGAACACCCCCGGCCACGGTTCCGTGGTAATCAATTCCCCCACCGGAGTCCGTTTCGCTGTCATCAGCGCGATGGGCCGGATTTATATGGAGCCGATCGAATGCCCGTTCCATACGGTGGAACGTGAGATCGAACAGCTCAAGAAGGAAGGGGTGAAGATCATTCTGGTCGATTTTCACGCCGAAGCCACGAGCGAGAAGCAGATGTTCGGCCGTTATCTCGACGGGAAGGCCAGCGCGATCTGGGGAACGCATACGCATATCCAGACCGCCGACGAGACTATCCTGCCGAATAAAACCGCGTACATCACCGATATCGGGATGTGCGGATGCCAGGAATCGATCATCGGCATGAAGATCGCCGATTCCTATCGAAAGATAGTCCAGCACCTGCCGGTACGTTTCTCCCCCGAGGAGAACGGCCCGACGTTTGTCAACGGGATCATCGTCGATATCGACAAAACGACCGGGCAGGCGGTATTCATCTCGCGCTTCAAAGAGGTTTTCGGTGCGGGACCCGGAAAGTAAACCGGTCAAACAGCGTCTCGACGTTCTGCTGTTCGAAAAAGGACTCTTCGATTCACGCGAGAAGGCGCATGCCGAAATCCTCGCCGGTAACGTTCTTATCGACGAAACCCTCGTCACCAAACCCGGAAATAAATTTTTTCCCGACGCCGCAGTTCGAATCAAGGAGAAATTTCCTTATGTCGGACGGGGCGCACTGAAACTCCTTCGGGCGTTCGAGTATTTCGCTCTCGACATCCATGGGCTTCCCGCTATCGATGTCGGCGCATCCACGGGCGGATTTACCGAGGTGCTCCTCGAGAAGGGCGCGTCAGTGGTCTACGCTGTAGATGTCGGCACGAACCAGCTCGCGTGGAAACTCCGTTCCGACCCGCGTGTCCGCTGCATGGAGAAGACGCACGCCGCCGATCTGCCGTCCATCGTATTCGACCCGCCGCCCGTTTTCGCGGTAGTCGATGTATCGTTCATCTCGCTCACCCGTATCTTCGAGCCGTTAGTAAAAGTCCTCACCGGCGATTTCAGGATCGTCACGTTAATCAAGCCGCAGTTCGAATTGAAGCGCGAACAGATATCGAAGGGCGGAATCGCCCGGCCGGAGTTCCGTGACAAGGCGGTGGAAAACGTGCTGGAGTTCGCGCGGAGGATCGGGCTGGATCATAGCGATGTCATCGAATCGCCGATATCCGGAGCGCGGAGCAGAAATGTCGAATATCTCGCGATGTTCAGAAAAAGCCGATCCTAATATATCTGGAACGTCACCCCGATATTGATCCTTTCCTCGGACGAATTGTATGGGTAGAAGATCGAGAATAAGAGCGCGTCGATGATTGAAGCGTGGAAAACCGCGTTCTTCGCGAACGCTCGGACTCCTATGGTGAAGAGGTACTGGTTGATCCCGCCGGTCTCGAAATACTCGCTGTCGATCATAAAGCCGAGACTCAGGTGCGCCCCGGTGAACGCCTCGAGGAAACGGACGCCCAAGTGCGGGTGGAGACGTGAGAAGAGATTCGAATCGAAGACGGGCGAATGGTCGACGCCGTTCAGGATGTACTTGATTCCCGTGATATCGATATATTCCATGCTGGCGAATAGGATCGCCGTGTTCGCGGCTTTCCACGATATCCCGATATCGAAGACGGCGGGATAAGTCTCGGACAGGCTCGAACCGGAAACCGGATTCACCCAGTTTACGGCAATCGCGGTATGGAAGCAAGCCCCGATTTGGAAGTCTTCGGTGATCTTCCACAGGACGCCGAAATTCGCTGACCATCCGTAGGCGATCCCGGAACTCTCGAACGCGAACACGGGACCGAACCCCGCGCCGACCGAAAGGTTTTTCAAAATGGGATACGCGACCGTTACTTTCAGCGAGCGCACGAGAATCGAGTCATGGGAATAGCCGTCGAAAAGGGTAGACCATGACAGGGCGAGACGGAGATCGCCGGCCGAAACTACGGTACTGAAAAACGGAAATATATCCGGATAGAACTTCAGGTTAAAATTGAGAAGGTTTTCGGACTGGATGCCTGTTGAGACCTCGTACATAAACTCCCATTGCCCGGCGATCTGCGCGATTCCCGCGGGATTGTAATGCACCGAAAGCTCGGTTTCAGCGAAACCGACGTATGCCCCGCCGATCCCGTTCGCCTCGCTCCCGAGGGAATACCTTCCGATCGCCCGCCACGCCGAGAGATCGGATACTGTCAAAAACATGATCCCGAGAGCAAATAGACGTTTCATAGTTTCCTCATTCCTTCACTGGAAAAATCCGCAGGAATATATTATAATAGATTCTTATGAAATATTCAACCAAAGGACATACATGAAACACTTTATCGACGGATTAAAATACCAGATCAGGGTGATGAAGGATACCGCCTACGCCGATAACGCCCAAGCGGATAAGGACATCGTGATCGAAACCATGCTCCAGACTATCCGCGACCTGCATCTTTTAAAATTCGGGTCGGAGCCGCATCAGAATATGGAGCAGACTCTCGCCATAATGGAAACCGCACTCGGGGTTCCCGAAATCGAGTTTATCGCCGTGATGGAAAATGTTTCCCGGAAACGCGAGATATTTTTCGATCTGAGCGCGAAATCGGATATCGCCATGCTCAGGAAGATCGTGCTGGAACTGGAAAGGCTTTTCGGGGTTTACTCCAAATCCGAATGAGCGAGGAAAATCTCGTAATCGGACTTTCCGTAGAACACAAGGGTGACCGTGGAAATCTTGCCGTCCGATAAGAAATATTCCATCAGTACGCGCGAGACGATTTTCGCCGCAAGCTCGCGCGGAAATCCGTAGACTCCGGTCGAGATCGCCGGGAACGCGATAGTCGCGCATCCCTTTTCTTCGGCGGCTCTGAGCGAGTTCTGGTAAGCGTTCGCTAAAATCTCCGGCTCGTTCTGGTTCCCGCCGTGCCAGACCGGCCCGACTGTGTGGATGACAAAACGCGCGGGAAGTTCGCCCGCCGACGTCGCGACAGCTTCGCCCGCCGGAAGCCCGTTGGGATAAACCTTTTTGCGGATCGCTCGGCACTCTTCGAGGATCGACGGGCCGCCTGCGCTATGGATCGCGCCGTCCACTCCCCCGCCGCCCAAGAGCGTCGAGTTCGCGGCGTTCACAATCGCGTCCGCTTTTTCTTTCGTGATGTCGCCGGACTTGACAATCAGCCGTCCGTCCATGAGTGTTTTCATAGTTCCCTATTCCCCGATTATTTTCACGAGTACTCTTTTCCGGCGGCGCCCGTCGAACTCGCCGTAGAATATCTGTTCCCACGGCCCGAAGTCGAGCCGTCCGTCAGTCACCGCGGCCACCACCTCACGCCCCATCACCTGACGCTTGAGGTGCGCGTCGCCGTTATCCTCGCCTGTTCGGTTGTGGCGGTAACGGGAAACCGGGGCGTGCGGGGCGAGTTGTTCGAGCCAGTCCTTGTAGTCCTCGTGAAGCCCGGACTCGTTGTCATTGATGAACACGCTCGCCGTGATATGCATCGCGTTGACAAGGCAGAGCCCCTCGCGGATACCGCTCTCCGCAAGCGCTGTTTCCACGTCGCGGGTGATATTCACGAGTTCGAAACGCTGGGCTGTATTGAACCAGAGTTCTTTCCTAAACGATTTCATGTTCTATCCTAATACAAGCGGATTTTTATATTTCCGGAGCCGACCTCGGCATCGATTTCAATTTTCATCCCGCCGCCGTTATAGCTCCATTCGGTATCGCTTACCTTCTCGAACTCCCCGGGAACAGCAATACTTCCAGCGCCGTCCTTGAAAGTCATATGTACCGATGCCGTCTCGGGAATTTCGATTACACCCTCGCCGGCATAGACTGTCATCGAGACAGAGGAGACCGTTCCGCCGAACTTGATCCGCATATCGCCGCTCGATACAAGAAGCGAGGCGTTTTTAATCTTCATCGCGGACACATCGGCCTTTATATTCCCGGTGCTGACCTTGAGATCGATATCGGCGGGATACTTCCCGCTGAGATTGACTTCGGAGTCCCCCGTCGTGTGTTCATACGACCAGTTCAAGTAACCCCTGTCGATTACTTCGGAAATATTTGGCTTGGAACCGTCAAACTTATAGGTGATATCTCCGCCGGTGACCCCGATCTTCGTGTTCCCGGTATTATTGACTATTTTATAGACCGCCATCGTGATATCTTCCGGCATGTCCGCGGAAGAAAACTCGCTTGAGATATTCGAAGTCGCGAACACTTTTTTCAGTTCGGACGGAAGTTCGATACTCTTCAGCCCCGGTTCCATCGCCTTGACCTGATCGGCGGCATAGAATCCGAAGAAAAGAAACATGATCGAGACGACAAGAATCCCGGCGGGCCTATACTCGCCGCGTTTCGCTAACGTCTGCGCGACGACCTTCACTCCCAACGCCACCAGCCCGACCGGCAGCAGCAGACGGAAGTATGCCCCGAACACGTTGTAGCTGAGGATATCGAAACCGGTCACCACCATAAAAAACGCGATAGTCAGGAACACCGCCCCGAGCGAAAATATAAAAAAGGAATAGACTTTTTTCGAGATCGTCGTGACCATCATCTGCGCGGAGAAGACAAACAGAAGCAACCCGATGACCACGCTCCCGGCCTTCCGGAAGACGATGAGCTGTTCGGGCATAATGAGATAAACGCCGAGGGCGATCAGACAGAGCGCGACGAATAGCGACAGCACAAGCCCTATCGACTGCATCGCGGCTTTGACCGGTTTCGCTTCGCTCGTGGAAGTCCCGCTCCCCTTGACGAACTCCTGGTAAGTCTTCTCGAATTCCGTCTGAGTTTCCGGCTTGGGCGGTTCCGAAGCGCGGGGAGGTTCGGGCGTCGTGAACTCGGTCTTGTTCGGCGCGCTCTTCGACGCGGTAAACGTCATATTCACCGGCTGGAGATTAGGTTCTTCCGCGCCACGTCCGAACCCGGCGGGTTCCTCGGGAACGAAGATCATCATAAAGAGATAAAGGAAGAAAGCCAGACCGCCGGACATAAGCACGAGCAGGATAAATAGAAACCTGACTACGCCCACGGGCATATTCGTGTATTCCGCGATTCCCGCGCATACCCCGCCGATCTTGCGGTTCGTCCTCGAACGGTAAAGCGATTTGTCCATAAATTCCTCCGTCAACCAATAATTATAACTAACCCGGTAAGGAAATACAATTTTCAGCCCGATTTGACGAAAACGGATTTCCTCGATATATTAAACAAACATCAATCAAGGAACTGTTACTATGACGGAAAAAGAAATACTCGCGGCTCTCTCCACTGTGATGGACCCGGAACTCGGAAAGAATATTGTCGAACTCGATATGGTCAAGAACCTGAAAGTCGAAGATAAAAAAGTCGAATTCGACCTCGAACTCACAACCGCCGCATGTCCGATGAAAGACTTCATGAAAAAGAACGCGGAAGCCGTACTGCTGAAAGCGGGCGCCGCCGAGATATATATCAAGGTGACATCGCGAAAAGTTCAGCTCGGCACAACCCCCGGCTCGTTCATTTCGCCTCACGCGTTCGACGAGATACGCGGCATCATTCCGGTGTACAGTTCGAAGGGCGGTGTCGGGAAATCGACTGTCGCGGTCAACCTCGCGGCGGCACTCGCGATACGGGGCTTCAAGACCGGCCTGCTCGATCTCGACCTCTAC
>Ga0154538_130_pt5 | contig 53883 bp, 42 predicted proteins | sample RifGroF1_FD_105681 | JGI IMG/M metagenome (GOLD analysis project Ga0154538, IMG submission 105681) | Spirochaetes bacterium GWF1_51_8 | reverse complement strand
AACGGGGCGGTTTTTTTGTCGTCGGTTATTAAAGGGAAATACTGTTTCTTGCAGGGTACGATTTTTCAGGCGCGCATAGAATCAGTTCAGTATTATATGCACATGTGCGGTTGCACAATGCATTTATTAATGCACTAATACTTTGCTAAAATAACCCGGAAAATGAAAACGCTTACATGATAATCTGTTAATTTGTTATTATATATACTGATAATGCTTCCATAAATTGCCGGATTAATGGCACGATATATGCTTAATAAAAGTACCTTAGTAAAGTCTTGAGGAGGACAAAATGAAAAAGGTTGGTTTATGGTTAGTTGCCTTATTAGTAATCGTTAACACCGGTTTTTCCGGTGTGATGATGCAGGGTTTTTACTGGGACGTTCCTGCCGGCGGTAACTGGTGGAATACGATGAAGAACAACGCGTATTCTCTCCGTTACATGGCATCCGGCTATGGGATCAACCGGATCTGGTTCCCGCCCGCCTCGAAATGTTTGAACGGCGGATATTCGATGGGATACGATCCGTATGATTACTATGATCTGGGATATTATAGCCAGATGGGTACAGTTGAAACCCGTTTCGGATCACAGGCCGAGTTGAAAGCCGCGATCGCCAAGTTTAAGAGCTACGGCGTGTCTTGTACGGCTGACATCGTTTTGAACCACCGCGCAGGCGGAGCAAGCGAAGCCAACCCTAAGACCGGCGGAAGCACTTGGACAAGTTTTGCCGGTGTAAAGAGCGGAAAGGCAAAGTGGCATTGGGATTCGTTCCATCCGAATAACTATTGCGGCGGGGACGAAGGTTCGTTCGGCGGATATCCCGATGTATGTTACGCGGCCGGTATGGCATATACCGACATGAAGGCATGGATGAACTGGCTCAAGAGCACGGTTAATGCCGGTTTCGACAGTTGGAGATTTGACTATGTGAAGGGTGTCCCTGCTTGGGCAGTAAAAGATATGCGCGCGGCGACCGGTAACCCGTTCTCCGTCGGCGAATACTGGGATGCCAATACTTCGACCCTCGACTGGTGGGCCGGAGCCTCTACCGCTCAGGTTTTCGACTTCGCTCTTTATTACACGATGAAAGATATCTGCAACAACACCGGCGGCGGCGGATACCTTCCTAACGTATTCGACTATAGCAAATCCTATGCCGCTAAGAACTACGGCAAGGCCGTGACCTTCGTCGGCAACCATGACACTGACGAAATCTACAGCGACAAGATGATGGCTTATGCGTTTATCCTGACCTACAAGGGATATCCTTGTATCTTCTGGAAAGATTATTACAACTACGGTTTGGCGGCCGGAGGTGGAAGCGGTACTGGGTGGGGCAACGGTATCAAGCAGCTCGTATGGTGCCGTGAAAAGCTTGCTAAGGGAAGTCCCAATATCTCGATCCTGAAGAGTAGCGACGGCGACTGGATTGCTTATCAGAGTTCCGGTTACTCGACAACTCAGCCCGGCTACATTGTGATCATCAACGATAACTCTTCCGCATGGAAGGGCGGGTCGGTGACCACGAGTAACGCTTACCTCAAGGGTAAGACCCTGAAAGCTTATGCATGGTCGTCCTCGAAGAGCGGACAGAACTATGCTCCCGCTAACCAGGCTTGCAGTTCGACCGGCGTCGTCCAGGTTTGGGCGGCTCCCCGCGGATATGCCGTTTATTCGGTTAACGGATTATAATTCTTAACGAAACCTAAGTTTGATTGACGTAACCGCCACATGTGATATAATCATGTGGCGGTTTTTTTATGGAGGGAATATGAAATACAGCTTTTTGATTTTCGCGGCTATGATGACTCTTCTTTCATGCGGCAATACCGGCGGTACCGCGGATAAGAACTCGGTGAACGCTTCCTATCAGACTGCTCCGGCGGTAATAACGACGAACGGTGTCGAAGCCGATGCGAAGCTATCTGTCACCGCGAACGGAACTATGCTCAAGCTTGAGATCAAGGTGAAAAACATCTCGCAAAACTCGATCACACTCGACCCATCGATGATCTCACTCTATGCAGATTCCATTATGAATACGATTTACGATCTCTCCGGCGGCGGAAGCGGAATAGTCGCGGGAAAGGATGTTTCGATAACGGTCTACTTCAAGCCGGTCAACGACCCCTACATGATGCAGAAGTATAACCTGCCCGGCGATATGGAAAAGTCCTATTCTCTCCCGATCAGCTTCGTGATCGACGACAAAGAGATGCCGGTCAGCGAGGCAAGTATCCAGTTCACTATGACGGACGCGGACTATGAGAAATACATCGCAGAGTTTGGGATCGATAACAGCGTTAAAGGATTTGAGCTTTCAGTAAACAATCAGGCTTTTATCGACGGCCAGAGCAAGTATATGGTTGAAAAACATATGCTGGCAAAATGCGAGCATGATAACGAAGGAACCCAGCATTCGCATGAAGGCGATACGAATTCCTGCGTGAATGTTTCCGGGAATGAGATCATTTCCGAAAACCTAATGATCAAGATGATCGGCTACCAGGCGGGAAAAGACCTGTATATTTATTTCCGGGTGATCAGCAGGATGCCCGATGAACTGGTGATCGATCCCAAGCTGTTCGAAATTCGCGCCGGTGACGGTAAATACGCTCCTGCAAACGACCCGCTCAAGGACCTGACGGACAACAAGATCGAGAACGGTAAACTCATCCTCGGATTAAATGAACGTGCCGAACTGCTTTTCCGTTATACTCCCGGCGCTTTCCCGTATACTTTAGCATGGGATCTGAACGGTTTTACGACCAGCAAGGGGACGCCGGTGTTTTTCGGTCCTGTGAGTTTCACGAATACCGGAATAAAGTAATAAATTTTGCTTGACAACAAGTCCTCTTGATGGTAGATTCTCCCTGAGTGTAAGGAGAGTTTTATGTTTCGCGCATTGACGGTATTTTTCGCGTTAGTGTTCCTGAGCCCGCTTGTTTCTTCCGTATATGCCGTGACAATGAAGGCATACGTGATTATCGAGGATCAATATAATTATAAGAAACTCAACGAGATATCGCAGGGCGTAAGGGTGAACTACCAGAACCTGAAGAAAATATTCCGTGTGCTGGAAGAAAACAATATTCTCGAAGTACAGGAAACGGTCATCAAGGGGAAAAACGCCACCAAGAAGAACGTACTGAAAGGACTGCAGAATCTGAAAGTCGAACGGGACGAAATCCTGCTGGTCTATTTTGCCGGGCATGGCGGGATGAAGAAGGGGAAAACCTTCTTCTCCACTGCCGAGGGCGGTACGATCTTCCGGAAAGACTTCGAAGACCTTGTGAAGGATAAGCCCGCGAAGTTTATTCTGCTGATCACCGACGCCTGCAGCGCGTCAATCGAAGCCCTCCAGCAGAAGAAGGGGCTTCTCGACAGCGTGACGCCCCCGAAGGTGAAAGTCGATCCCGAAATCTATAAGAACCTCTTCCTGAACTACAAGGGTTTCCTGCATATCACTGCCGCGAGCGAAGGGGAATTCGCATGGGTGTCGCCCGTGAAGGGCGGTTATTTCTCTCACGCCTTGTTCTACCAGACCCTTTACCGGAATCCCCAGCCGACATGGGAAAAAGTGATCGAGAAAGCGAAGAGCATCACCCAAAAGGCGTATAAAGATATGTACAAGGCGGGTAAAATCCCGAAAAAGGTCATGAAGGAAATCAAAGAATTAGGCATCAAGGGGCAGAACCCGTTGGTATACTCGATGCCGGAAATGATCGACGCGCCCGCGCAATGGCAGGAGATCGACCATGGGAAACAGTTTGAGGTCGAGATCAAGAACCTGACCGGGATAGGACAGACTGTGTATCTCGACGTCCCGGATTCTGGAACAGTGAAACTCGCCGTCAACCCCGGGAAATCGATTGAATTAGTGAAGTCCTGGCCGATAAAAATCGCGTTCAGCGCGAAGGCGAACCAATTAATTACACTTCCTAACGGGAAATACGTTTTAACTCTTGACCGGAACAACGAAATCGATATAATAACGGAGAAGGATTACATCGCGAGATAAAACGATGTCCTTTCTTCGGGGGAATGCATGCGCGATTTACCGTTGCTCGTACTTGGATTGACCGGCCCGATGGGCGCGGGGTGTACCCGTTTTGCCCGCGATATCAGCAAAATGGAGCCCGGTAAGGTTATCAAGAAGCAAGGTCTGCTCGACCAAGTCGCGCATGAGATTTCCGAACTGAGCAAAAAGGCGAGCGAAATCCGCCTGCAATGCATTTCCAATGGAAAAAACAGCGAACTCGCCGAACTGAAGCGCCTCAACCGCAGGCTGAACGCCAAACTCGCCGAACGCGCCTGCCTGCATGTCATCGCGAAGTCCAGCTTGCCGGAACCCCTCTTCATTTCTCTCAACACGATCGTGATAAAAATCGCAGTGGACAGTATAACCGCGCCGGAATTCGCCGAATGGGCGAAGAACCACGCCAAGGTCGCCGACCTGCTCAAGTGGCTGAGGACTCAATGGGAAAGCGAACTGACGCTGTATGAGACGTGGGGACAGGACGCGGGCCGTTTTTCGCAGGACGAGCTCGAGAAGATGGACGCGATGTTCGCGGAATTCGAACGGATCGGCGACGAAATCCTCAAGGAAGACTTCGAGACGTACTTCGGGAAGCGGAACAACGATTTCAGTATCAGGATGTTCAGCGAGAATATCCGGCTATCGGGAAACCCGTTCCGCCCGGCGGAAAATGGCGGCGGCGGCGGGAAGTACGACGAGCCCTCGATGGTCATGATCGCGCGGGAAACCGACCGTTACATCCGTTTTTACCGCACCCGTTCAGACCAAAAACGCTCTCACTTTTTTATTATAGACGAAATAAAAAATCCGCGCGAGGCGGAATACTTCCGCGCGAGGCACCAGAACTTTTTCCTCGTGTCGATATTCTCAAGTTCGGAAATCCGCGCTTCCCGTATGCGGCGCGGCCTCGGGCACGACGCTGGGGTGAGCGACGCGGATTTCCAGCACCTGTTCAGGGAGCTCGACTCGCGCGACTGGGGCGCCGACGACTTCGACGCCCACGGGCTTCACCGTCAGAATATATACCGTTGTTTCAACCTCGCAGATATCGCGATCAACAACGATGTCGAGGACGAGCGTTTCTCCGAAGTCCTTTTCAACAAGTTTATCCGTTATTACGCGCTCATGCTCTCGCCGGGGTGTGTCCAGCCGACACCGCAGGAAACCTATATGCACCTCGCGTATTCCCTCAGCCTCCGTTCGACCTGTATATCCCGTCAGGTGGGCGCTGTGATCACCGACCTCGAGGACAGAATCCTCAGCCTCGGCTGGAACGAGGTTCCCGAGGGTCAGATCGGGTGCGGCCTGAAGGTGAAGAAGGACTATACCGATAAAGAAAACCCGCTTTTCGAAATGGAGATATGGGATAACGTTATCACCGCCGAAGACCTCGCGGTCTGGGACGACGAAGACTCGATCTGTGTCAAGGATATCCTGTCGCGGATCGAGATTAAGACCAAATTGAAGAGCGTGTCGCTGACCCCAGAAGAACGCGCGGATGTGCTCAAAGCCCTTCGGATCAAACGTCTCGAGTACTCGCGGTCGCTCCACGCCGAGGAAAACGCCATCCTGCAGGTGGCGTCGAGAGGTGGTGTCGGGCTGAAGGACGGCACGATCTATGTCACGACATTCCCGTGCGAACTCTGCTCGAAAAAAATCTACCAGGTCGGGATATCGAAAATCTACTATACCGAGCCTTACCCGAACAGCATCTCAGAAAAGGTCATTCTCAAGGACGGGATCAGGAATATCAAGATACTCCAGTTCGAGGGCGTGAAGAGCTATAGTTACTTCAAGCTGTTTAAGCCGGGCTTCGATAAGAAGGACGCGCAAATGCTGGAAGGGCGCGGAATTTGACATGCCCGCCGCTGAAATAAAACGGTGAATATTTGTTGAAAAAACGCGCTGATGATATAATATAGAAAATTTCCGGAGGACGTTATGAAAAAATTATTCGTACTTTTCTTTACGGTTTTCTTTTTTATCGGATGTCAAACGGGTGAAAAAGCTCTGCTTCGGATGAATCTCCAGAAGGACGATACTTTCACATTCATCACGGAAACGAGACAAACTATCATCCAGACTGTCGATAAAAAGGCGATGGAAATCGAACAGATCGTCCATAACGAATTCGAATACTTAGTCGAAAGCGTGGACGAAAAAACGAATTATAACCTGAAGATCGTTTTCAAAAATATCACCATTGATATGAACGCCGACGGAATGAAGATGAAGATGTCGTCCGACACCAACGGATTGCCGGACGATCTCGCTACGCGGATTTCCTCGAAGATGCTGAATTCCATGGTAGATATGCCGTTCAATGTAGTCATCGATCATCTCGGTGAAGTGGTCGAGGTAAAGAATTTGGAAACATTGTTCAACAACATGTTCGCATCGCTTTCGGAATTGGACAAAGACGCCGAAGAGGTCGGGAAGCAGTTGTCCCAGTCGATCAGCAGTATGGTCAGTCCCGATAACATCAAGGAAATGATGCGCCAGAATTTCAACGCGTTTCCCGTCCAGCCGGTCGGTGTTGGAGATAGCTGGGTTTCTTCCGTTGAGGTCAAGACAGGTTTCCCGATGAGCATGAGCATGAATAATAAAATCGTAAAAATGGACAAATCGACGACGGAAGTCGAGTATGAATCTTCTATTAAATCCAGCACGAACACTTCTTTTATCGAGATGGGCGGTATGAAGATGGGATTTGAGATCAAGACGGGTCTCCAGAAGGGTTCCTATATAATAGATAACGCTACCGGAATGGCGAAAAGTGCCCTGATCGATATGAACTTCGAGGCTGTTGTTACTATCCAAGGCGATCAGGCACAATCTATCCCTATGAGTATCAAGGGTACGACAATCATGAAAATGAAATAGACGGGAGCGATATGAAACCCCTGTTGTATGTTTGTCTTTCGGCTGTACTCTTTACCGTAAGATTGTCCGCATCGGCTCCTTTCTTTGACGGGTTTTTACAGAGTACCGTCGAACTCTCGGCTGTGGTCGAAAAGGGATTCTTCAACTATTTCAGCGCGCAGTTTTGGATCGGCGGCGATCTTACCGCTGAAACGGTTCCCGGTTTTTTCAGGGATTTCGCGTATGGTCTAAAGGCCGGGGTCGAGGGGCGGTGTTATTTTTTCAGTAACGACAAGGAAGGTTTGTTCCTTTCGGCGTATTACCAGTCTGCCTATATGAATGTCACCGAGATCAACCCTACGGGGAATTACCTGTTTACGTTTATACAAACCTACGGCGGGAAAGTCGGCTACAAGTTCGCGCCATGGATACATTATTTTCACGAGATGAAATTCCGGACCGCGATAGAGCCGTTCGTATCGTTCGGCAATTCGGTTTACTATCAAGGCTCGACGGTCAATCCGGACCGTTACTATAACGAACAGACTCTTTGGCTGACGGTCGGGGTCAGGCTGATTCTCGAACTTGTGGTTTCCTGACAGGGGGCGGAAGATGAAAAAACTTTTTGTGATCCTTTTCCTTTTATCCTCGCGGACGCTTTTCGCGGACGGGGACTTCATCGACAGCTTTGTCTTACCCGGTTTGAGCGAACGGGGTTGGACGGTCTCGGACGCACAGGATGACAATGTCATATTCGTCAGCACCGGGAAGACGCTGAAGGTGATTGTCCAGACCGGCGAGCACGCATTGGAAAAGGGGATCAATTTCGGGGCGGCGCGTCTTTGGGTGAACAGTCCCGGTCAGTTTGTTGCCGAGACGAAATTCCAGATCGACCCGCTTTTCGCGATACAGGGCGCGGGACTGCTGTATTTTCAGGACGAGAATAACTATATCAAGCTTTTCCGTGTTCAGCGTGACGGTTCCAAGCAAAAAATCGTAATAGAAGGTGTGATAGACGGGAAAAAGACCTTTCCGCAATGGATCGATTTTTCAGACAAGTCGCTGATCCTGAGGATGACTTATTCCGGCGGGGAATGTATCGGATGGAGCAGTCTCGACGGTTCAGAATGGGTCAGGGTGGGAGATTTTTATACCGGATTTTCCGGCGATACGACTATCGGGATTTTCGTGGAAAACCAGTGGCAGGATAATCCGCTCGAAGCGGAATTCGACTATTTTAAAGTATATCAGAAATAATTCGTGGAGGTTCTGTGATGAATAAAAAAGCGATGTTCCTCGCGGTCTTTGTGGGATTGATAATGGGTATCGGAACAGCGTACGCAAAAGATACGGATTTTTACAGCGATGGGTTTTCCCTGCCGGTGCTTGACGGCGTATGGCAGAGTGTTTCCGATGTGGGGGACGCGCAGTTCAGCCTTTCGGCGAAACCCGGTAATCTTTCAATCATCGCGGAAGGCGATGTTTTCGCCCGCACTATCCTTTCGTTCGGCGGCGATTTTACTGTCGAAACCCAACTGGGAGTGAAGCCTTCGGATGACCTGCAGGGCGCCGGGCTGATCCTTTGGGTGAAACCGGGGCTTAACCTGATCCTGATTCGCGGGATGAAGGACGGGAAAAACGTTATCGACTTCGCCGGGGTATCGGAGAACGAACTGACCGAACATTTCGCGGTCGATTACTCGAAGAGCTATGTCTATCTGCGTATCGTCCGTCAGGGCGACAGTTTTACCGCATGGTACTCCGAGGACGGCGCGGAGTGGATCCGGATCGGGACTATCCAGACAGCGCTGACTCCCAACCTCAAAGCCGGAGTCTTTGCGATGAACGGCAGTTCCGGAAGTATTCAGGCCGATTTTAACTATTTCCGTATCCACACTTCCGAAGGGAAGCAGGGTAAAAAGGGAAAGTTCCTGAATTAGACATATTTTGAATGAAAAGATAGGGAAAGGCCCGGAACGGGTTCTTTCCCTTTTTTATTGGGATAATCCGAGGCCGCATCCGAAAATCGCGGATTTCTCCCGAAATTTTACTTGAAAATTGGTTTTTTCATTCCCATATGATATAATTGAAATTAGAAAACGGCAAAGCGAGGATTAAATGAAAAACATTTCACGTCTCATGCTCTTTTTTATCGTTACGGTCATGCTCGGTGTGAGCTGCGCTCCTGTTACTTCCGCCCCGAACAACCCGGGCAAAACCAACAATATCCAGTTCCCGATGGGGACGAATATCAATATCATCTACCTGCATCACAGCACGGGCGGTGTGATCTGGGGCGGCGGAGTGCCGGCGATCATCGCGGACTATAATGCCAGCAACGGCGTGAGTTACCAGATTACCGAACGCGATTATCCGAAAAGTTCGCCCTATGGGTGGAAGAATTATCCATTCGATTACTGGTATCTTTGGGTCAGTAATGCCGGTACGAATCAAGTTGAAACCGAGGATACGCTCGAGATATTGACCCTCGCGTATGACGTCATCGTATTCAAGCATTGCTACCCGGTGAGCGAGATCGGCCCCGATTCCGGCCCCGGCAATGTGACGTCGGAGGTAAAAACGATATCGAACTATGTTCTACAATATAACGCGCTCAAGACAAAGATGCACGAATTTCCGGGAAACAGGTTTATTGTCTGGACAGGCGCGGCGAAACTCGAAGCGACAGAAGTTAACACCGGCGATTCCCAGCGCGCGCACGACTTTTTCCATTGGGTGGTCAATACATGGGACGAGCCCGGCGACAACATCTATGTCTGGGATTTCTTCACCCTCGAGACTGAGGGCGGAAACTACCTTCTCACCAATTATGCCGAGGCTCCCGGAAACGACCATCCGAACGCCGTGTTCGCGGGCACGGTCGCCCCGTATTTCTGCAACCGCCTGATCGATGTCATTCAGGGGCTTGGCGATAACGACGACTATTTAGGGACAAACCTATAGAGGAGCACGAATGCCGTTTAAAAACAGGGAAGTGCCCGAATGGTTCCGGAAAGCCGGATTCGGGATCATCGTAAACTTCGGTCTCGCGTCCGTTCCCGGCTGGGCTCCGTTGTGGAGAGAACAGGAAGAGGAAAGTACCGATAAATGGTTCCACGATAACCCTTATGCGGAATGGTATTTCAACAGCATCCGCATCGACGGCAGTCCGGCACGGGAGAGGCATAACTCCGAGTACGGCAAAGATTTCCCCTATGACGGATTTATCCCGCTTTTCAACGAATCGCTCACTAAATGGAATCCCGCCGAATGGGCGCTTTATTTGCGGAGATCGAACGCCAAATATGTGATCGTCACCGCGAAACATCATGACGGATTCTGCCTCTGGAACACTCAAGTAAAAAACCCGCGCAGGAAAAAGAATCATCCCGATTGCGATGTAGTCGGCGAACTGGCTGAGGAGATTAGGAGCGCCGGTATGAAATTCGGGGTGTACTATTCCGGCGGTCTGGATGCGACATACAACGATACAATCATCCGCGATATACAGAGCTTCTCTCAGGCAATTCCCGCCACGGAGGAGTATGCGGCGGCTGTCGACGCGCATTACCGCGAACTGATCGAAAAATACCGTCCGGACATCCTCTGGAACGATATCTGCCTGCCTCACGGTGTGAATATCGCATCGCTCCTCGAGTACTACTACTCGAGGGTTCCCGAGGGCGTGGTAAACGACCGTTTCCGGACGATTGAAATGAAAGCGGGTCTGGACGAGAAGAAGGCGATAGAATTGTTCCGCGGATTCTCGATGAAGTTCCGCGATAATCTGCCGGAACCCAATAAAAAGGGGGATTTCGATTTCCTCGTCCTCGAGAGAAATTGGTATACGGAAGAGCCGAAGAATAAATGGGAACTGGTATTGCCGTTGGAAAGGTCGCATTTCTTCAACCGTGAAGAGACCGAGGCGGCGGCCTTGAACTACGAGGATGTGATCCGGATATTTATCGAAGTGTTCAGCAACAACGGAAACTTGCTCCTTTCGATCGGCCCGGACGCAATGGGGAAATTCCGCCCGCATGAACGCGGTATTTTCGGCGCTATCGGCGACTGGTTCGAGTTGAAAGGAACTATCAGACTGTTTTAATACCAGGGAAATTATGAACGAAAAAGACTTGAAAAAGAAATATCTCGTCTTTACGATGGTCGCGGGAGCGATTTTTTTACTCGGTTTGCTTTTCATTGTCCGCATGAAATTCCTTTCCGAGGAACTGATCGTAAAAGGGATATCCGTCTATGCCGGGCAATCTTTGAAAATTCAGCTTCCCGCCGGATTCTCGATAGTGAAAAAAGCATCCCTCCAGCCCGACGGGTTCTATGCGGTAATTGAAATCGCGCCTGAGGACAATCCGCTCTTCATGTCGGTATTGGCGACCAATTCCGAATGGACAAGACTGCCGTTACCCCCGGAAATGATACTCCCCGAGTATCCTGTGATCAAGGACATTCCCATCCCGGCGGGCGCGACAAACGGTTACTATTTCTGCGAGTCATGGGGCCTGCTTTCACTCACGAACTGCGGATTTCCGTGCTATCTGTTCGCGCTCTACGACAGCGATCTGAAAAGAATCTATATTCTCGATCATAAACCGAACAAGGAGAAAAAATGAAAAGGAAGCTGGGTGTTTTTGTTCTCGGTTTGTTTACCGCCGCCGCCGTTTTCGCGGGTGAACCCAAAGTTCAATCAGGGACGTATGAGGAACTGCTCCTCGGTGTCAGCGCCGATGGTGTTAAAGTGACCGGATACTATATGAACGCAACCGGGTATGACGCGGCGACCGATTCGCCTCAGTTTGTCTGCCGGTTCTATTTTTCCGGGAAAAAGAACGGCGCGAAGTACGATATTCAGGTGTACGATACGGACGGCGATGCTGTCACAAAGGGCGTGCTGACGCCGCTCGAGAAGGCGGTCAAGCTGAAGCTGAACGACGATCCGGGCGCCTGCTGGAATGTGATCGGCGGGCTTACCGATTCAGGGGTGGAATTCAGCCCATTCACGGCGGGAAAATGGATCGAAATCGGAATGGCGAAGGCGCAAAAAGCCTTTTTCTATTCCGACCCCGCGGAAGACAAAAAGCTGAAGAGCTATGTCATTAAGGGCGATGTGCTCCGCGTGTTCGAGAAGAAAAGCGGTTGGGTTCTCGCGGAATTTCACGGCGCGAAGGTGACGAAGGGCTGGGTCAAGGAAAGCGACCTGATAGTGATTCCGTAACACTCAATATAAAAATCAGGGCTTGTTTCGTAACCCGTTTGCAGGTTATCGGACAAGCCCTTTTTCTTAAGCAATTTATCCGGTATACGACTTTATTGTCCGTTCACAATCGCCATTGAACAAAAATGTCCTATCTGGAATAGACCTAACTCTTGATAGAGCAATACGTCATTTGTTCATCATGGAAAATTAAATTGTATACTGGAAGCGTGATCTGTGGGTTTGTCGAGGGAAAAACAATAAAGTTGAAATCTCGATTTAATTCCACAAAGTAGTTTCAAGAAATACTTTTTCATACCTCTCAAAACCGATACTTAACTCCAATAATTCTTTTCATGGAGTTTTTCAATATCCCAAAGAAATCATCCTTTCCCATGAAAACATATAATATCAATCAAATGTTGATTAAGAGCTATATCTTGTTTAATCATAAGGTTTTAATGAAAAAATATCAAACGTGAAATAAGCATAATTATCAAGGTAAAATATTGACTTTAACATAACAAAAAAGTATAATTATTTGATATAAGCAGGGGTTATGCAAATAGAGAATTTTATCAATCTGATATTAATTGCTTTTGGTGTCATTCTTGTCATAATTTTCGCCATTTGGGTATTCAAACAATTTATCCAGAAGAATAATTCAATTATAGAAATCAAAAACGCTATCCAAAATAAAGATTATAAAAAAGCGCTTCAACTTGCTTTTCAGTATATCAAGGATAAACAGCCGTTTCCGATTATCTATCTTTATATTGCCCAATGCTATGAGGCGTTATACCAATATCATAAGGCGATAGAGTATTACGAGAAGCTGATTGTATTAAAAACAAACGAGAATAAATATAGTTTTAAATCCGATGTTCACCTCAAACTCGGCGAGCTTTATGAATACCTGAAAGACAAGGATACCGCGCTTGGATACTATAAGATGGTTCTGGATAAGTACAAGTCTAATCCTACCGCGTTAATCCATGCCGCCGGTATACTCTTTGAAAGGGAACAATTTGTTAAAGCTAAAATTCTGCTGGAAAACTACCTGAAGGTCGTACCCGCGGACAACAAAGCTCGGTTTGTTTTAGCGAAAATATATTACAAAGAATTGTCCTATTTCAAAGCCGCTTATTTGATAAAATACATCCTCAAATCCAAGAATGATAGTTTGGTTTTTTTCGGTTTTGAAATTTATGAATTACTGTCTAAAATCTACCAATTAACTAAAGAGCACGCGAAGATTCTCGGTTTAATGGAAAGTTTTATTATTAAAAAACAGCATTTAGAAAAAGCGATGCCCATTACAATCTTAGCATTACTCGCGTTGGGACAGAAAAAACAAGCCTCCGATGTTTTGAACGATTGCCTTCCCTACTTCCCTATTTCAACCAGAAGCGAAGTGCTTTATGAGATCGGTATAAAATTCTATAACGCGGGTGAATACTATCAGGCTTTTAATCTATGGAAATTAGCGCATAAGATGGAGCCGTCGGACGGCAAATTAACCAAGATTTTGGAGAAGCACCGGCTATTGATAGACAATCCTTTTCTGGAAAATATTTTTACAAGCGATTCTGATAACTTTATTAACTATATCATCAAGGTCTTTCATGTCAGTTCAAAGGAAATTATGGATTATACCGACATGGCGATTATTAACAAGGAAAACAGTATTAGTGCCGTGGTAAAAACGCCTGAACCGGTAACACCCGAACCCTTCCTGAAAATTGAGGATGTTGTAAAAGGGTTATATAATAAAAAGCCTATCACACTATACTCACTCTACGAAGTAGTGGATACTTGTAAAAGGTATCTGTTTTATAGCAAGATCACGATTGTTACCGGTAAAGAGTTTCTGTCTTTTTTTAATTTAAAAGATGCATCTTCCGTGAGTGATTCAAGAACAATCGGGGAGAAATAAAATGATGAAAAGAAAAATTCTATTGGTCGAGGATGAAATTATAATCGCTTCGAGTATTCAACAGTGGCTGGAAGAATTAAATTATTCTGTTTCCGGAATAGCTCCCTCCGCTGAAAAAGCGATGATCCTGATCGAACAGCAAATCCCCGACCTAATACTGATGGATATTATGATTCAGGGGGAAATGGACGGTATCGAACTTGCCGACCGGATTCATGAAAAGTACTCCATCCCGATTGTTTTCTTGACCGCATATTCCGACGATATTACGCTCGAAAGGGCGCGGATATCCGGGCCTTACGGATACTTATTAAAACCCGTGACTCAAAAGGATTTGAGTATCGCGATTGAGAATGCATTGTTTAAGCATCAGGAGGATTTTTCCAAGCATATTCGGCAAAAAGAAAAAATGGAGTATATGCTTCTGGACGCCGTAAAGGCCGGGATAATTATTAGTGATGAAGATGGAAATATCATATATGTGAATAAATGGGCGGCAGATCAGTTCGGATACGATATTAAAAAAGTTTCCGGTAAGAGGCTGTTGGAGGTATTTAACAGGACTAATATCGTTGAGGAGGCGGAATACTCCACGGCTCAGGTTCAATTCCCGGATAAAAGAAAATCGAGGGTAAGATACTATTTGTCTTCTGTTCAAAATAAAGATGAAAGTATTAAGGGTATTCTATTATTTTTTGAGAAAATATAGGCCCGATAGAGTTCAGGTAAAAGCATGTAGCCTGTTTGAATTTCACGGAGGAGCTAACGGAAAGTATCAAGTCTGATGGGAATAATGAAAAACCGCCGGATTGTATTATTGAGAATATCCCGGGTATGATATAAGAAAAAACACCGGGAATCTTGTGTTATTAGGATTAATAATGCCGGAGGAGTATAATCATGGGGGTTATTTTGAAAATTTCAGGAAAGAAATTACTCTCCTTCATGTTGCCCTTTGTTTTCCCGTTTATCGCATTAATTCTTCAGATGTTATTATGGTCAGCAGTCAAACCTTTTTCGTGGTTTTTCTTTTATCCCGCTGTATTTTTCAGCGCGTGGGCAGGGGGATTAAAAGGCGGAATAATATCTACTTTAATCTCTACCGCTCTTTCCTGGTGGTTCTTTTTCCCTACTGAAAATTCGTTCGTTCTTGAAAATCCGGTTTCAATTATTTCGATAATAATCTTTGTCGTTATGGGAATTCTTTTCGGTTTTTCTCAGGAACGTATAACCCTGGCGAACAAAAAATCCGCGGACGCCCTCGCCGCCGAACATTCGGCCATGACTCAATTCGAAAACGAAAAACGTTACCGAAGAACCTTGGACAACATGATGGAAGGGTGTCAAATTATTGACCGCGATTGGAAGTATATCTATATCAACGATGCGGCCGCTGTTCACGGCAAATTGAAAAAAGAAGAATTACTGGGGCATACGATGATGGAGATATATCCCGGTATAGAAAACACTGAAATATTCGAGGTATTACGGGTTTGCAGAGACACCGGAATAGCCCGCAGGATAGAAAATGAATTTATCTATCCTGGTGGGAATAGAGGCTGGTACGACCTCAGTATTCAGCCGGTGCCCGAAGGAATTTTCATCCTTTCCCTCGATATTACCAAACGTAAAAAAACAGAAGAGGAACTTACGGAAAAAATTAAAGCTATCGGGAAACATGAAAAATTGCTGGACAGCATGATCGAGAATATACCGGATATGATATATGTGAAGGATGCCGGAAATCTCCGTTTTATCAAACTGAATAAGGCCGGAGAAGAAGTTTTAGGTTTTTCCAAAGAAGAACTGTTAGAGAAGGATGTTTACGATATCTTCCCGAGGGATGAGGCGGATTTTTTTACTAAGACCTCGAAGGAAGTTTTAGATAATAGAAAAACCGTCGATGTTCCGGAGGAGACGGTTTTAACGAAAACGGCGGGGGAAAGAATACTTCATACCCGTAAAATACCCATCATGGATGACGAAGGAAATCCCATGTATTTGTTGGGAATATCCGCGGATATTACAAATCAAATAAAATTGGAAGGGGAGCTAAAAAAATATCATCATCATCTTGAAGATCTGGTAAAAGAAAAGACGGAGGAAATCCAAAAATCGAATTATACCCTATCTATCATAAACGAAGAACTTTCCAGCTTTTCTTACTCGGTGTCCCACGACCTGAGATCGCCCCTCAGGGGAATTGACGGCTGGAGTCTCGCGCTCGAGGAAGACTATGGGGATAAACTCGACGATCAGGCAAAAGGATTTATCAAAACGATTCGTTCGGAAGTACAGAGGATGGCAAAACTCATCGACGCGCTCCTGATGCTTTCCAGGGTGAGTAAAACTGAAATTAAAAGCGAAAAAGTCGATCTATCGAAATTGGTGAAAAAAATCGCGGATGACTTGGTAAAACAGGATGAAAATCGAAAAGCCGATTTTATTATCGAGCCGGATTTGACGGTGGACGGTGATTATTCGCTCTTTCTGATCCTCATCCAGAACCTGATTGAAAACGCGTGGAAATTTACCGGAAAATGCGATCATGCGCGTATCGAATTCGGTAAAACGATCAGGAATGAAAAAGAGGTTTTCTTTGTCCGGGATAACGGCGCGGGTTTCGATATGGCCTTCGTGAACAATCTCTTTACTCCATTTTACCGCCTGCATCATGCCCTGGATTTCCCCGGAACCGGGATCGGCCTTGCGACGGTCCGCCGTATTATCAACATGCATAACGGAAGCATTTGGGCCGAGGCGGAGCCCGGAAAGGGAGCGGCTTTTTATTTTTCCCTCTGACAAATGATATGAAAAAACGGAGGATTTATGAACGACAAAAGTATATTATTAGTGGAAGACAATCCGAGCGACGTCGAACTTACCAAACGGGCTTTTAAAAAAAGCAGTGTCGTGAATAATCTGATTGTTGTGAACGACGGGCAGGAAGCCATCGATTATTTCTTCGGCACCGGCCAGTTTGAAGGAAGAGATACATCCATACAACCGACGGTTATTCTGCTCGATCTCAAACTGCCGAAAATCGACGGTATTACGGTTCTCCGCAGGTTGAAAAGCGACGAGCTTACCCGGAAGATACCTGTAGTGGTGCTTACCACATCGAGCGAAGACAGCGACCTGGAAGCTTGTTACGAGCTGGGTGTGAACAGCTATATCAGGAAACCCGTCGATTTCATTCAGTTCGCTGAGGTGGTCAGCCAGTTAGGTTTATACTGGATGGTCCTGAATGAGGTTCCGCCCAAAAAGAGGTAGATATGGAAAAGCAGATTCGTGTGCTGTTTGTCGAAGATTCCGAAAGCGATGCGAATTTGGTGCTCCGTTTAATAAAAAAAGCGGGGTATCAAGTTGAATCATTCCGAATCGAAACGCCGGAAGATTTACAGCAGTCGATTCATGATAAAGCGTGGGACTTGATCATCTGCGATAACTATATGCCCGAATTAAGCGCCGATAAAGCCATGGAAATACTGCATGAAACCGGGAAGGATATCCCGTTCATTGTTGTCTCGGGAACGATTCAGGAAGAGCAAGCGGCGGAACTAATGAAAAAAGGGGCGGCTGATTATCTCTTTAAAAATAATCTTACGCGTCTGATTCCATCTGTAAAACGGGAACTGAAAGAGGCGCAAAACCGGCGTGAAAAAAAGCAGAAAGATGAGGAACTCAGATTATCGGAAGATCTGTTTTCAAAAGTATTCCGTTCCAGTCCCGTTGCGATTACCATTACGCGTATGAGCGACGGGAAATTCATCGAGCTCAATAATACCGCGGTCGAATGGCTGGGTTATACGCGAAAGGAGCTGATCGGCAGTACATCCGTCGAACTTGGGCTGTATGTCAATCCGGACGACCGTAAAATGCTGATTGAGGAGTTGAAAGCGAAGGGTAGGGTACGGAATTCTGAAACCAGTTTCTACAATAAAAAAAAGAAGATCATTATTACCCTGCAATCATTGGAAATACTCGAACTGAAAGGCGAGAAATGTATCTTATCTGTTTATGAGGATATAACTGAAAGAAGAAAAGCCGAAGAGAAACTCAGGGAAAGCGAATCCAACTTCAGAACACTGACTTCCATTTCACCGGTAGGGATTTTCAGGACAAACAGGATGGGTGACACCATATTTGTTAATGAACAATGGATAAAGTTGGCGGGAATTAACCGGCTGAAAGCCCTTAAAAACGGATGGAAAAACGCAATTCATCCCGAAGATCGTCCTGTAGTTCTGGAAGCGTGGAAAAAAGCCATGGATAACGGTACGCCTTATAAGTTGGAATATCGCTTTCAGCATCATGACGGGGAAATTGTCTGGGTGGTTTGCGAGGTCATTACTGAAAAAGATATTTCGGGAGAAGTAACCGGATTTGTCGGAACACTTACCGATATCACGGTTTCTAAAATGTATGAAGAGGAATTAAAAAGATTTCTCAGCGAACAAAACCTGATCGCTGAAACGGCAGTTGAAATGGTTTCGATGAAAGACAGCCGGGAAATCTATTCTTATATGGTGAAGAAGATTCAGGAGATATGCCCGGATATCTACGCTTTTATCAGCAGTTACGATATAACAAAAAAATGTCTGAGAATTACCCAAACCGTCGGACTTGAAAGACTGATAGACCCGATAATGAAAATTATCGGGAGAAATCCATTCGATATAGAAGTAAATGAGAGCGAACTGCCGGAAGAAGTAGTGGGGCGCTATGAAAACATGAAAATAAATTTAGAACCCGGCGGACTCTTTGCTTTATCGGCGGGAAATGTGCCGGAAATACTTTGCAAAGCGGTGGAAAAGCTATTAGGGATTAACGCGGTATATACGATCGGTTTCATATGGGATAAACAAATGAACGGGGGTGTCACGTTTTTAGTAAAGGATAAGGAATCGTTTTTAAAAGTTATCAATCTCTATGAAATTATTATAAACCAGGTTTCAATCTATTTACAGCGGAAAATCATGGAAGAACAGGTGACCGCATCCGAAGTTCGTTACCGCAGGCTTTTCGAAGCCGCGAAGGATGGAATACTCATCCTGGATGCCGAATCCGGTAAAATTCGTGACGCTAACCCGTTCATTTGCGATATTCTGGGATACTCATTGGAAGAGCTTACCGGAAAAAAGCTATGGGAAATCGGAGTTTTCAACAAAAAAGAATTTTCAGAGGACGCTTTTAAGGTCTTAAAAAAGCAAGCTTATTTCCGTTACGAAGATATTCCGCTCAAAACAAAAACAGATAAAATTACCGAAGTCGATTTCATTTCAAATATCTATGCAGTAGGATCGGAGAAAGTGATTCAATGCAATATCCGCGATATTTCCGAACGAAAACGCGCTGAAGCCAAGATTAAACTTTTAGCGAAATTTCCCATGGAGAATCCCAATCCTGTACTCAGAACAGATTCTTCAGGTGAAATTTTATTTTCAAATCCCGCCGCCGAAGTAATTGTGAATCTCACTAAAGGGAATGTCTCCCGATTGAATTGGAAAAAATATGTCGATGAATGCCTTAAAAGCTCAAAAGTAATAAGTATTGAAGAGAAAATAGGCAATAAAACTTTTAGTATTTCCTTTACCCCTATACCGGATGCGGGGTATCTCAATATATACGGGGTGGACATCACGGAAAGAAAAGAAGCGGAGGATGCCTTACGAATGAACGAGATCCGGATTGAGGGACTCCTGCGCATATCGAAATATGAGTCCGAATCCATTCAGCAGTTTCTCGATTATTCGCTTGAGGAAGTCATACAAATTACAGGCAGTAAAATCGGGTATATTTACTTATACAATGAGGATACGGATGAATTGAGAATCGTCTCATGCTCGAAAAATGTGACGTATGACCCCATGATTGAAACCAGAGGAGAATCTTTTTCTTTGGTTAAAGCGGGTTTTTGGGGAAAAGCGATCCGTCAGCGAAAACCGATCATTGAAAATGAGTTTCAGGCGTCCCTTCCCGCTGTTAACGGGAGGTCATGGAGATATGCTGAAATATCGAGGTATGCGGTCTGTCCGGTCATCTATAACAACAGGATTGTGGCGATTGTCGGGGTTGCGAATAAAAAAAGCGATTATACCGATTCGGACGTGCGTCAGATGCTACTGATGATGGACACGGTCTGGAAATATACCGAGCGCAGAAAAATAGAAGAAGAACTTCGCAAACACCGCGATCATCTCGAGGACTTGGTCAGGGAAAGATCTAACGAGCTAAGCAGAACGGAGGCGCGTTTCCGGATGCTTTTCGAAAAAAGTAACGATGCAATACTGGTTCACGAGCTCAACGATGGCGGCCCGTCCGAGAAATTTACCGATGTCAATGACATCGCCTGCGAAATGTTGGGTTATACTAAAGAAGAAATCCTTCAATTATCACCGGCAGATATAAGAAGTGAAATGGATATTAAAAGCGATTCGTTTTTTTTGGAAGATCTTGATAAAATCAGCCAAACTCTTTTTGAGCGTACGATATATACCAAAGAGAAAAAACCGCTCAAAGTCGAAATCAGCGCGCATGTTTTTGAATATTTGGGTAAGAAAACCGTTATATCTATTATCCGGGATATTTCGGAACGCAAGCGGGCGGAGCAGGAAATTATCAAAGCGAGAGAAATGGCGGAACAGGCTAACCTTTCAAAAAGCCTATTTCTCTCGAATATGTCGCATGAAATACGCACCCCGTTAAATGCCATTTTAGGTTTTTCAGAATTACTTATCCGGGAAGGCGCTTTAGAGGGAAAGCAGAACGATTGGTTAAAAACGATCAGGAATTCAGGGGAGCATCTGATAGCTCTTATCAACGATATTCTCGATGTCTCAAAAATCGAAGCCGGAAGGACGGAATTAAATCCCGAAGGGATGGATTTGTTGGAATTCCTGAATGTATTAGAAAGCATGTTCATAATAAAAACCGAGGCAAAAGGGGTATCTCTGATCGTCAGGGCGGATGCGAATGTTCCGCGATTTATTGAAACCGACGCCGGAAAGCTTCGCCAGATACTCATCAATCTGATGGGAAACGCGGTAAAATTTACCGATTCGGGAAGCGTGACGCTCCATATGCATATGGACGGAAAAGACGGCAATTCGTATCTGATCGCGGAAGTAGAGGATACGGGCCCGGGAATACCGGCCCAAGAATTGGAACGACTTTTCGGAACCTTCGAACAGTCGGCAGTTGGAATTCAAAAAGGGGGAACCGGGTTAGGCCTCTATATCAGCAGGAAATACGCCCGCTTAATGGGAGGGGATATTACTGTTAAAAGCACACCGGGAAAAGGCAGCAGTTTCCGATTAGAGCTTAAAGTAAAAATAGAAACAATAAAAAAAGAAAAAAAGAAAACACAATTACAGATAATTGGATTGAAAAGCGGAAATAAGAAATTTCGTATTTTAGTTGTCGATGACGAACCCGCGAATCTACGGTTGCTTCAGGCGATACTTAGATCTACTGATTTCGAGATTTTAGAAGCAAGCAACGGAAAGAAAGCGTTGGATTTTTATCATAAATCGGCGCCCGATTTGATTTTTCTGGATATAAGAATGCCGGAAATGGACGGATATGAAGTAATCAAAAGGATTAGATCGGATGAAAAGGATATTCGTACTCCGATAGTCGCGTTGACCGCAAGCGCGTTCGATGAAGATAAAAACGAAATTCTTGAAAACGGAGCCGACGGGTATATCCGAAAACCGTTCAAGATAGAAGAAATCTACAAGGCGATCCATTCCTACCTTGCGGTTCCATACGTTTACAAGGTTATGGATAGCGCGATGGAAACAAAGAAACCGGAAAGCCATGGGGACGATTTTTCCAGTTTACCTAAAGAACTCAATGATTCGATAATTGAAGCCGCCAAAAGCATCGATCTGGACCGGGTTTTAGAGTTGATTGAAGATGCGGCGAAAATTTCACCCTCCTTAGCCGAAGATCTGAGAAAATTCGCAGGGGATTATCAGTATGAAAAAATTATCAATTTTATAAGACGGGAGGAGAAAAAATCATGAACGATATAAACGAAAATGGAAGAAAGCCGTTTATCATGATCATAGACGATGTGCCCGCAAACCTTCAGATTTTATCGGAGTTTCTGAAGAAAAAGGAGTATAAGGTCCGCCCTGTTACCAACGGCCGAATGGCGCTTCAGGCGATGAAGATCGAACCGCCGGAACTGATTCTCCTTGATATTACAATGCCGGATATGGACGGATTCGAAGTCTGCGGAATGATAAAAAAGGATGAAAAGCTGAAAAATATCCCCGTGATATTTATCAGCGCGCTCGATGACATAATAGATAAAGTCAAGGCGTTCAAGATCGGCGGAGCGGACTATATCACCAAGCCGTTTCAGTACGAGGAAGTGCTGGCACGGGTCGATACGCAGTTAAGTCTTTATCATCTTCAGAATCAGCTAAAAGCATACAATCAGGAATTGGAGGAACTGGTTCAAAAGCAGGTGATGGAAATATCAGAATCTCAGATGGCGACAATCTTCGCGCTTGCAAAGCTTGCTGAATCGCGGGATGAGGATACCGGGGCGCATTTGGAGCGGGTTCAGAAGTACTGCCGAATTCTTTCTCACAAGTTGAATGAAAAACAACTCTATCAGGATGAGATGGACAATCATTTCGAACAAAACATTTTTCAGGCGAGTCCGCTTCACGATATAGGAAAAGTTGCCATTCCAGATGTTATTCTCCTCAAGCAGGGAAAACTTACACCCGAAGAATTCGAGATTATGAAAACGCATACAAATTTAGGTTCGGATACATTAAACGCCGTGAATGTGATCTATCCGAAAAACTCGTTCATAAAAATGGGAATTGAAATCTCAAGATCACACCATGAGAGGTGGGACGGAAAGGGATATCCCGACGGGTTATCGGCCGGAAATATTCCCTTATGCGCACGGATTATGGCGATCGCGGATGTGTATGACGCGCTCCGGTCGAAACGTTGCTATAAACCGCCATTTTCGCATGAAAAAAGCTGCGAAATCATTCTCGAGGGGCGGGGAACGCAGTTCGATCCGTATGTAGTAGATGCGTTTCAGGAGATCAGCGGCGAGTTTCTGGAAATATCTGAAAGTTTAACAGAGTGAGAGCAGAGATGGAAAATAGACTGGTCGATAGAGATAAAGCCACTATTATGATAATAGACGATATCCCGGAGAACCTTCAACTCCTAACGAGTGTCTTAAAGGATTGCGGTTATCGTGTCCTGCCGTCGCTTGACGGCCGGGTAGCGTTAAAAGCCATGGAGAATGAACTTCCCGATCTCATCCTTCTGGATATCATGATGCCGGAAATGGACGGTTATGAGGTATGCAGTATTATAAAAAAGGATGAAAGAACGAAAGGCATCCCAGTCATTTTTCTCACCGCCTTGGACAGAAAGGAGGATGAGGAAAGGGGATTAACCCTCGGGGCGGTAGATTTTATCTCAAAACCCTTCGATATCCCGATTGTTAAAAAACGTATCGAGAATCATCTTGAACTAAAATTTATCCGCGATAATCTCGAAAATATTGTGCGGCTCAGAACAGAGGAACTGATAAAAATGAATTCCGATTTAAAAAACGAAATTGAGGAGAGGAAAAAAACCGAAGAATTGCTTCAGACATCGCTTCACGAAAAGCTGGTCTTGTTTCGGGAAGTCCATCACCGGATCTATAATAACATGCAAATCATATCCAGTTTATTGAATCTTCAGATTTCGATGAGCGGCGAGGCGAAAATCACGGAAGTTTTTACAGAAATGATGAACCGGATTCAGTCGATGGCCCAGGTTCATCAACTTCTCTATTCTTCTCAAAGCCTTTCCAGTATCAGTTTAAAGGGATACATCGGTAGAATAACCGATCTTTTATCACGCGGTTATCTTCACGATCCTGATGCGGTAAAGTTCAACCTCGATCTGGAGGAAATGGATATTGGATTAGATACCGCGATTCCATGCGGGCTCGTGGTGAACGAACTGATTACCAATTGCCTGAAGTACTCTTTTCCCGATGGGATGAAAGGTATTATTTCGATAAAACTTAGTTTGGACAATGAAATTATTGAACTTCAGATCAGCGATAACGGAAAGGGGTTTCCCGCTGGTTTCGATCCGCGGAAATCGGAAGGAATGGGATTTCGAATTGTTTTCGATCTGATAGAAAAACAACTTGATGGTAATGTTATCTTTCCGTCAAGTACAGGTTTTTCCGCGATTATCCGTTTCCCGGATAAACAATACAGAAAAACATTATAGCGGTATTACATGCGCTTAACAACACAATTCAACGCGTTTTTACATCGGCGGGATGTTTGATTCCCAATGCTCCTGCAATCTCTAAGGTTTCCTCAAGCTCAAACAGGGGATATTGTTCCCGGATACCGATTACAGTGTCGGAGCATTCGAGGATATAGAAAAAATTAAGTTCGTGAGAAGAAAGGAACTCGTGTCCGCGGCTGTTCTTTATACCTAATAAGCGGGATACCTTTCTTTATTCTTTATCAAATAAGGCAGTATACAACATTATTTATCAGTATACAACTTTATAGTCCGTTTACAGTTGCGGGGCCTGTCCCGCCGTTTACTCCACCGTAACGCTCTTCGCCAGGTTGCGGGGCTTGTCGACATCGAGACCCTTTTCATAAGCGATATAGTATGCGATCAGCTGTAACGGGATAATATTGATCATCGGCGAGAATTCCTCGATAGTGCCGGGGACAAAGATCAGGTCGTCGGCCTTCGATTCCATCACAGAATCGTGGTTATCGGTCACGACAATTACCCTGCCGGAACGGGCCTTCACTTCCTCGATATTGCTCATAATCTTCTCGTAGAGCGAGTCCTTCGGCGCGATAAATACGACAGGCATATTTTCATCGATCAGCGCGATCGGGCCGTGCTTCATTTCGGCGGCAGGGTAACCCTCGGCGTGGATATAGGATATTTCCTTGAGCTTCAACGCGCCTTCCAGCGCGATAGGGAAATTGAACCCGCGCCCGAGATAGAGAAAGTTTTTATTCTTGACATATTTCAGCGCGATCTTCTGGATGGTTTCGGCTTGGTTCAGCACCTGCTGGATTTTGTACGGGATGGTCATTAGCTCGTCCAGAAGTCGTTCGCCTTCGTAGAGCGGGAGGTTTTTCAGGCGGCCGATATAGATCGCGAGCATCGCGAGGGTCATGAGCTGGTTCGAGAACGCCTTGGTGGACGCGACCCCGATTTCCGGTCCGGCGTGCAGGTAAATACCGCCGTCGGACTCCTTCGCGATCGTGCTCCCGATGACGTTCGTGATCCCGATTACCTTCGCGCCCTTCCGTTTCGCCTCACGGAGCGCTTCCAATGTATCCGCGGTTTCACCCGACTGGCTGATCACCACGACCATATTTCTATCGTTGAGGATAGGGTTCCTGTAACGGAACTCCGAGGCGTAATCGACCTCGACGGGGATTTCCGCGAAACGTTCGATCAGGTATTTCCCGACAAGGCTGGCATGCCAGCTCGTTCCGCATGCGGTAATGATGATCTTGTCGATACTCCGGGCGTGTTCCGGCGTCATCGTGAGTCCGCCGAACTTGACGACTCCGTCACGGGGCTGGACGCGTCCACGGAGGGCGTTGCCGAGAGCCTCGGGCTGTTCGAATATTTCTTTCAGCATGAACGTCTCGAAATCCCCCTTGGAGATCGCCGCGACATCCCAGTCTACTACAGTGACTTCTTTTTCGATTCTCTGGTAGTCCAATGTATAGGTTTTAAACTGCTCAGACTTGATCACGACGACTTCTTTATCTTCGAGATAGACCACGTTTTTAGTATAGGGCATGATCGCGTTGACATCGGACGCGATGAACATCTCGTTCTCGCCGATCCCCAGAACTAACGGGGAACCGTTACGCGCGCCGACTATCTTATAAGGCTCCTCGACACAGATGACCGCGATGCCGTAAGTGCCTTCCACAAGCTTGAGCGCTTCGACCACCGCGGACTGAAGGTTTCTTTCTTCTTCCTTGTAGAATTCCTCGATCAGGTGAACAAGGACTTCGGAATCGGTCTCGGATGAGAATGTATGGCCTTTATCGATCAAAATTTTGCGCAGGACCTGGTAGTTCTCGATAATCCCGTTATGGACGACCGCGAAACGTTTCCGCGAGTCGCAGTGCGGATGGGCGTTCGGCGCGGTGACCTTGCCGTGGGTGGCCCAACGGGTATGCCCGATAGCCAGCTTGCTGTTCACATCGCGGTGGTACTTGAAGACCTCGTTGCGCAGGTTGTCGATACGCCCGACTTCCTTCCGGACGATCATCGCGTTCTTTTCGTCGATCATCGCGATCCCGGCCGAGTCGTACCCGCGGTATTCCAGCCTCTGGAGAGAATCGAGAATGATCTCTTTCGCGTCACGGTTTCCGATGTAACCCACAATTCCGCACATAGTCTATACTCCTTGGTAAAATAACAGAATATTATAGCACTATTTTCAGATTATGAGAAATCTGAGCGTAGTTTCCTCGCGCAGGTTAGCGGGGAAAGAATTTTGTTTTTAGGGCGGTTCTAAAAACCTTGAATGTTTTAACACGTGAGTTATTGTGTTCAATTATTTCGCCCACAAGGTATAGTTTTTCTGACGATGCTCGGATAGAGACTTTTTATTGAAATTTCGATAAAACACATTATAATACATATTCGACTTTTTAGGATGAGAATTTATCGATGGAGGATGAAAGTGCCCGCGAAGACTATGGAGGCTTTGGTATCGCTTTGTAAACGGCGCGGATTTATATATTCCGGCTCGGAGATTTACGGCGGACTGCAGGGGATTTACGATTACGGCCCTCTCGGTGTCGAACTGAAGAATAACCTGAAATCGGCATGGTGGCGTTTTATGGTGTACGAGCGCGACGATATCGAGGGGCTCGACGCGGCCATCCTCACCCACAGGCATGTGCTCCGGCATTCGGGGCACGAGGCGACTTTTACCGATCCGATGGTCGACTGCCGGGACTGTAAAAGTCGTTGGCGGCTCGACCAGATCAAGAACGGCCGCTGCGAACGATGCGGCGGAAACAACCTGACCGACCCGAGGCCGTTCAACCTCATGTTCAAGACGACGGTCGGGCCGATAGCCGACGATGAGAATTTCGCCTATCTGCGGCCGGAGACGGCACAGGGTATTTTCAGCAACTTCAAAAACGTGGTCGATTCGACCTCGCGGAAACTGCCGTTCGGTATCGCGCAGATCGGTAAGGCGTTCAGAAACGAGATCACCCCGAGGAATTTCATTTTCAGGGTGCGCGAATTCGAGCAGATGGAAATGGAGTTTTTTGTCAGCCCCGGGACGGACGAAGAGTGGCACAAGAGCTGGGTGGACGCGCGGGTGCAATGGTGGAGAGACCAAGGCCTGAATAGCGACAACCTGCAACTGTATTACCAGACGAAGGAAGAGCTGGCGCATTACGCGAAGGCGACGGTGGATATACTCTACCGTTTCCCGCACGGGATGGAGGAACTCGAGGGTGTCGCGAACAGGACGGATTTCGACCTCGGCTCGCATTCGAAAAACTCGTCCGAGCTGAATCTGACAGCACGTGTCGAACCGAACGACGATTCCATCGCGAAGCTCACTATCAACGACGGCGAGAAGAATACCCCAGTCGTCCCGTTCGTGATCGAACCGTCGGCCGGTGTCGACCGGGGAGTGCTCGCGGTACTGACAGAGGCTTACACCGAGGAACAGCTCGAAAACGGGACACAGCGTGTGGTGCTCAAACTCAAACCCCATCTTTCGCCGATCAAGGTCGCGGTAATCCCGTTAGCGAGGAACAATCCCGATATCGTAAATGCAGCTAAGGAGATTAAGACCTTCCTACTCAAGCTGGGGATCGGCCGGGTGTATTACGAGGACAGCGGGAATATCGGAAAAAGCTACCGCCGTCACGACGAGGTGGGCACCCCGCTTTGCCTCACTGTGGACTACGAAACTATCGGGAAGAGCGAACAGCCCGACTTGAAGGATACGGTGACTATCCGGGATAGGGACACGATGAAACAGATCAGGCTTGCGATAGATAAACTTCCCGATTACCTTCACGAGTACTTCCGTAAATAACCGCTCGCAATACAAGTTTGTTAATTATGCTAGAAGAGCGCGGTTTTTTTTACGCCGCGCTCTTTCCATGATATAATACTATAAATCTTTCCCGGAGCGTGAAAATGAAAAATCCCCGGATACTCGTACTTCTCTGTCTTTGTTTTCCCCTGATGCTATTCGGGTGGAAGGCCGAGGATGTCAAGGATAAAAAGATCACGCTTGTTCAGCTGAAAGAGATGATCCGCGAGATGGTTGTGATCGATCAGCTCAAGGAACTGGAGCGCTGGAAAAAGGTCTATCCCGATTCCTTCGCGGGCATCGATTGGGTGCAGGCGTATTCGGAAGTGGGAAAAGAGTATTACGATCAAAAGCTCGAGATGCTCGCGTTGAAGGCATACCTCAAGGGGTACGAGTGGTTCGACGAGTCGCCTTATAAGGCCGACTGCGCGTTCTATCTCGCGAAGATATTCTATAAACAGGGCAACCGCGAGAGCGCGTTGTACTATATCAACCGCGCGTTACTGACGATGGGAACGAACGATAAGGCGCTCATGAAGCAGACGCTCGACCTGAAGAAACGGATCAGTTGGCACTATTTCTCGAAGTTCGAGGGATTGCCGGATAACAGCATCTGCGATATCGAGTTCGACGGCGACGACGTCTGGATCGGGATGTGGACGGGCGGGCTTGCGCGCTTTACGCGCAGTTCGCTCACTATGGCGCTTTTCCGCCAGAAGCCCGGCGGGCTCATCACCGACCATGTCCGCGATATCGAGATCATCGACAGGTTTGTCTGGGTAGCCACTTACGGCGGACTCTGCCGTTACGATAAGAAGACCGGGCTCTGGGACCGCCCTTACGGGACATTGAAGAGCGCGGTCATCAAACGCCTCAAGCAGATCGACGGACGGCTCTATGTCGCGACCATCGGGAAGGGGCTTTTTTACCTCGACCTTGCGACACAGCAATGGTACCCGTTTTTTACCCTCGCGCCCAATGTCACCGACGTCCTGCATTCCGGGAAAACGATCTACATCTCGACATTAGACAGCGGCATCTATTTCTATAAGGACGGACAGTTCAAGCAGCTTTTGCCGGGGAAATCGTTCAAGTGCATGATTGAGTTCGAAGGAAAGGTGTGGGCGGGGAGCTACGGCGAAGGCATCTACCTGATCGATCCCGCGAAGGATGAAGTCACCGCAAACCTGAAGAAGAAGAACGGCCTGACATCGGAGTATATCGAAGCGATGTGTCCGATCGAGGGGAAAGTGATTATCGGCACGATTAGCGGCGGGGCGAATGTCTACCATTCCGATAAAAGCAATTTCACATATATCAACGTCCTGCAGGGACTGCCCAGCCCCGACGTGGTCGAGATCGCCGTGGAGAAACAATGGGTCTGGTTCGGTACATTGAGCGGCGGAGTGGGCGTCCTGCTGACGGAAAACTTCAAGGATATTTAGCCTGTCACTTTTTACTGGCTGATGATTAACGGGACAATGTTCGTTTCGGACGGGGTGTAAAACACGTCGTATCCGAACACTTTTACTGTATGAGGACCTACCGAGACATTCGCGAAGTAATGATACCACCCGGTGCTATATGCCATTCTGATAAATGGTCCGTCGTCGAGCGCGCAATACAAACTCATCAGAGTTGTTTTATTCGAAATTCCCGCATCCGCGTTGACGGAAAATCCTGTAGCGACGATAGTTTGATTGGAAAACGGGCTATTAATTGTAACCTGCGGTTTCGGGTATGCCGCGAATAACTGTGCTACTTCCGGAATATTGTTGAATGTATGGATATTATATCGGTACAGGTCGTATGTGCCCTTGCGGTCGGAAGCGAAGTACACTTTAAATCCGCCTTGGTGATCGATCATGGGCGATATATCGTTGTATGCCGAAGCGTAAAAACCGGACGAGACTGGGATTGAAGAGTTTTGATAGACCCCCAAGACATAGAAAATCGAACTTGCTTCCGGAGTCAGTTGCTTTTTCCCTCCGGATGAAGTCTCATTAACAATAAGATCGTAAGAGTTGAAGTTGCTATTATAGTTATTGTTAATGTTTACTCCGCTCATAGAGTAGATATTCCCCGTCAGGGTTTTCGTGCCCATAGGTGTCCAATCGCTATTGAAGAGTTCATAGTACGAAACCGAGGATGTGCCATGGGAAACGGTCAGGAAGAAGCCCGAATTCGATCCGTAATACATTCCCATCCCCGTACCCGTGACCGCGAATGTCTGTAAATAAGTCGTGTTGGTGAGATAAGTGTTGGTGCCGATCTCGTAGGCGAACAGGTTGGTGTTCGAGCTATTAAGAATCCGCATGACGGTCAGGCGGAGTGAGGTTCCGTACTGGAACACGACCGGATACAGTTCGTCGTATCCCGGAGTGCTCACCGGAGCAGGAACCATGACCGGGTCTTCGAATATGCCGTCCTCGCCCATTTTCGCGGCAAAGATATCGTAAGTTCCATTCCTGTCCGACGCGAAGAACAGATAGGCGGTACCGTCGCTCATTCTCGCGAGGAACGGACTGATCTCGTTATGGTTGTCCGTGCTGAGGTAGTTGCCGGAAACAGTCGCGAGCGGTGTCAATGACGCACCCTGAGTCCCGTCGACAAAAAACAGGCCGCAGGAACTTAACAGAATCGCCCCGCTAATCAATAATATTCCTTTCTTCATGAAATCCTCCAAAATTATTGTATCCCTTTTACGGTAAAACATAGGCTGAAGTAAATGTCACAGAATTGGTAAGCGAGTGATGCAAAAGGACGTCTTTCCCGTAAGTTCTCAAAGTATGGACGCCTTCGGCAATATAATCGATTGTGTATTCCCATGTACCGTCGCCGTTATAGGACATACCGGTAAACGGGCCGTTATCCAAAGAGAAATATACCCGTACAATGTTATCAGGATAAGTATTTGTCGGGTCCGGAACAGCGATATTAAGGTTGGAGACATAAACCCAGTCGCTATTCATAGGATAGCCGGCCGGGAATGCGGGACGTTCGCTATACTCTGAAAAAACCGACTCAACTTCGGGCAGATGATTATAGGTGAGAATATTATACCGATAGAGGTCGTAGTTGCCTTTGCCGTAACGATCCGAGGCGAAGTAGACCTTATACCCGCTTTCTATGTCGATGTATGGCGAGATATTATTGTCTTCCGACTGATAGAGCGATGTGGAAATGTCAAACCGCGTGCTCATTGCGCCGTAGAAAATGCCTTCCGCTAAAATCTTATACTTTCCATTCACCAACGCGCTTTCAATAAAGAAATCCATGCCGTTCGATATCTGGAGCCCAATAGCGTTGATAGAAGAGACGTTGTTCAATTGCGTGATTACGGTAGGAAACCCGTTATCCCATATACCGATATAATTAAACTGCTTAATCTCCTTGCCCCCGTATGACGAAAGGAGGTAGAAGTTCGCGCCGCTTTTTAGCAAACCGATGCCGGAGGCGTTTTCGGGAAATGTCTGGAGATAATTGACGGGAATAAAATCCGCTGAGTTGAGAGAATAGAGTACGATATTCGTGATCGAGCCTGTAATCCGGATAAAGGTCAGTTCTACTTCGCCGTAGTTATCGAACGCGACCGGGTTAAGTTCGTCAGAACTGTTTGAATTGATTTCGGGAGAAAGCGGCTCCGGATTCTCGAACACACCGTTATCTCCCATTTTTGCAAGGAAGATATCATAGCTCCCGTTCCTGTCGGACGAGAATAACAGATACGCATCGCCGTTTTGCAAACGCAAAAGGAACGGATGCTTTTCGTTATATTCATCCGTACTAATACTATCACCGGAAACAGTCGCGAGCGGTGTTAATAATGCTCCCTGAGTCCCGTCGACAAAAAACAGGCCGCAGGAACTTATCGCAAGCATCGCGGCTATGAATAAAATCCCCTTCTTCATGTCATCCTCCAGAAAACTATACGTTCTATACAATTATATCTCGCTTTGAATAAAATTGTCAAATCCTTTCCTATGCAGAAAAAAGCTATGTTGTGGAAAAGAAAAAATCCTACGATAACGAAGGAAGTAATGCCGTGAACGGAAAAAAAAGACAGCCCGATTTGCGGACTGTCTTATGTAAATCGAGTATAGCTGTATTATTGTACCGAAACGGTGATCGAATAAGTCGGCGAGATGTTTCTGAAGGCATCCACTCCGTATACTCTGAGAGTATGGATACCCGCGGAAACTCCGCTGAAATACCTGCTCCAATCCCCGTCTTCGCTCATTTCCACGAAGGCTTCGTCATCCAGCGAGCAAAAAACATCGACGCCGCCGGATAATTCGATCCCTGATGAATTGGTCACCGAGACGCTGATAGAAAATCCAATGATCGAAACAATCTGGCCGTTAGTAGGATAGTATGGATTCAGTAGCGGGGGTTGGGTATCCCATGCGAATAACTGCTGAACCTCCGGAAGCTTGTTGTAGGTGTAGATATTGTAACGGTAGAGGTCATAGTTTCCCTTGCCGTAACGGTCGGACGCGAAGTAAACCTTAAACCCGCCCTGGTAATCGATGAATGGGGTGATATCGTTATAAGCCGAACTATACAGTTCCGAGGATATATTCAACTGCTGAATGACGGTATTGGTGAAGTATCCCGATTTTACCCATCCCTCAGCGGCAAGCTGGTGTTTTCCACCGGTGACGATCTCCGCGATATAGAGATCGATTGTATCGCCATTCATGTTATTAGTTTGAATACTGATAGCGTTCAGCGCGAACACGTCGTTCATCAGGTTTGTACTGCCGGGCATGTCCCATTCTCCGTTAATACTCCCGTAAACCCCCACACTCTTAATCCCTTTCGGGAGCAGGAGAAGGTTCTCATATGTCTTACGGATCATGCCCAGCCCCTTCGGGCTTTCGTAAACAATAAAGGTAGCAAGATTTGATATGAAATTGGTATCGATAGTATATGTATAGATATTGGTAACACTGTTCGATATCTTGAGGAGAGTAACTTTCAGGTTGGGATACGATTCATGGACAACCGGATACGCCTCGTAGGTGTTGTCGCCGTTTACTGGAAAAGGCAGTTTGGCGGGAACGGAAAACTCATCACCGGAATTCATCCTCGAGACATAAATGTCGTAACTCCCAAGCCTGTCGGACGCAAAGAAAAGCAGCACAGTACCGTCACTGCCCCTGAAAAGGAACGGACTGATCTCGTTATGGCTGTCTGTACTGAGGTTTCCTCCGCCGGATACCGCGAGCGGAACGATTTTATTTTCATAGTTATCGCCGATAAAAAATAGACTGCACGATGTGAATAACCCAATAATAAGAGAAAACACGAATAGTTTTTTCATAAACACCTCCTTTCCCTACAACAATATATATTACTACAATTTAAGTAGAAAATCAAATTCCGAGTGGAAAAATGATAAGCAACGAAGATTAGTTAGAAAGTACAGATCAGACGGTGCTGTTACTTTTCCTGCGGCCTTATTTTGATTTCTAAGAGATCAAAGCCTCGATGATGATCTCGTTTGTTTCGGAACAGTTTCCCATTTTATCGACGGTATATGTTTTCAGGGTATGGAATCCGGCATTTAAATACATGCTGACTTGCCAGTTGGATGTTACATACGTCATTTTCAGGAACAAACCGCCGTCAAGCGCGCAATACACCCCATATATCCCGCTTCCAAGAGCCGTATCCGATGCGGCGACCTGTATAGTCCGAGACCCTTCCCCTAAAACTGAACCATTTGTAGGACTATAGAAACTTACTGACGGAGCGGAAGTATCCCATGATAGTAGCGGGGCAACATGGGGGAGTTTATCTATAGTATTTAGATTATACCGGTAGAGATCGTAGTTCCCATTACCATATCTATCCGAAGCGAAGTAAATCTTGTAACCGTTCTCGAAGTCTACGAACGGAGAGATGTCGTTGTAGGATGAATGGTACAAACTTGCCGACATGGCCTGATTTGTAACAATATATGCGGCGCCGAACCAAAATCTGGCCTTTCCTTCGACCGTGATTTGATGTTTTCCGTTAAGAACCGAGTCCTTGATATACAGTTCGGAGTAAGTATTGATATTGGTAGAAAGCGGAATAGTGATGGAATTCGCGGAATAAGCATGAACAAGCAGATTGGTTTCATTTGTGGTACCGCTCATCGATTGAGATAAATCGAAAAGCGTGATTTTTGAGCCTCCATATGCTACTATGAGATAATTTTTCAATAGTCCCAATCCGGTTGAATTTGTGACAGGCATTCCTGAATAAACATTGAAATTGGTAAAGCCGAGATTCCAACACATCAGATTGATAACATTCGACGATCCCGAGTTTGCCCGGATAAATGATAATACCAGACCGAAGCCATTATAGAGAACGGGGTAGATTTCATCTTTATCCGGTGAATTAATATTCGTGGGCAGAATGACCGGAGCTTCGAATGTCCCATCCGGATTGATCACCGCATAGTAGATATCGTAGCTTCCAGCACGGTCGGATGAGAAGAATAGCATGTTTGTATTTTGATAACGGTAGATAAACGGCGTAATCTCGTTGAAGTCGTCGGTACTCAGATATCCGCCTGACGAGACCGCGAGCGGTGTCAACTGCTCGTCCTTATCGGACAACATTAGTATCCCGCACGACTGGAGAATCAACACTAAACCCAAAATCCAACCCTTTTTCATATCCCACCTCCTTCTATAGTAATGAACTATATATCCTTTTGGCTATTGCACCTCAAAACTAATCTCATTCGTCAATGAATAATTTCCTGATTTATCGACAGCAAATACCCGGTACGAATGACTCCCGGATGTAAGCGTAGTAAAGTACTCGTACATTGAGAAGAAAACCTGTTTAAATGGCCCGCCATTTACCGAACCCCAAACCGACAATACACCGCTGGAAGGCGCCGGATCGAATGCGTTCGCGATAAGGGTAGGATTTAGCATTACATTGGTCTGTCCGTTTGTCGGAGAAGTCACTGTCGCGACCGGACGTACATTATCCAAGCCGAAAACGAAATCCAATTCTGTCATTTTATCGGGGGTGACTATGTTATAACGGAACAGGTCGTAGTTGCCTTTGCCGTAACGGTCCGAGGCGAAATAGAGCTTAAAGCCGCAGTAGAAATCCATCGATGGCGTACTATCGTTGTAGGATGAGGCATAGACACCGGGCGAAAGGATAAAACTGTTTGTCATGAATCCCCCGGTGACCACGGCAAGTTCGATTTCGATTTGGGTTTTCCCCGCGAGATAATTCTCCTTCAGGTAGATAATCGTGTCGAAATTCGTCGAGTCGTTCTCGATAATATTTCCGCTTGCGTAACGGGTATTTGAAAGGAATTCACGGAGATAGTAAAGTTGAATAGTATCGCCGGAAATATTATAGATACTGAAGTTCTTCGCGCCGAACGATGTCATCATGAAGTATTGACCGTTCATAAAAATCGAACCCAATCCGGTCGGATTGATGGCAGGGGCGGTATTGGAGTTTGTAAAAGTAAAGGTAAACGGCATCACATCCACGCAAACAAGATTGGTGACGTTTGCAAGGATACTTAGATAAGCCAGAGTGTAACGGCTTTTCGCGATATTCGATACGCAGACCGGATAGATCTCGTCGGAGGCGGGAGAGTTCACAAGCCCGGGTAACGCGAACGGCGGCTCAAATGTCCCATCGGCGTTCATCTTTGCGCAAAAGATATCGTAGGTTCCGTTTTTATCCGATGAATAGAGAAGATATGCTTCACCGGGAGAAACCCGGAAGAGATACGGAGTGATTTCGTTATCCTTGTCCGAACTGAGATACCCGCCGGAAGTCACGGCGAGCGGTGTCAACTGCCCGTCCTTATCGGACAACATCAGTATCCCGCACGACTGGAGAATCAACAAAATGCCTAAAATCCAACCCTTTCTCATTTTATGCCTCCGCTTACTGTTACTAAACAAGCAATATACCACGGTTTGACTGAAAATTCAATCTATCCGCCCGATTCGCTTGAAATATTTCAGGCGATAATATTTGTCACAAATATGGAATTTGTCAATGACGTATTTCCGAACCAGTCCTCGCTGTAAACATGGACATTGAACTGGCCGCCCTCATACAAATAGACTTTCCACAATCCGTTCAGTCCGGAATGGTCGATTTTCCAAAAATCGATTCCGTTCGTCGAGGCATACGCCTTGATAAAGGTATCCGAACAGAAGTAATCGGTAATATGCACATCAAAATCCGAATATACAAGGTCGTAGTCCTGAAGCAGGCCGAAATCCACGGCTGGCGGAACGGAATCGGCATGCGCTAACGCGGACACTGACGGGATAGTGTCGAAAGTGTCTATATTGTAACGGTACAGGTCGTAGTCGCCTGGAAACTCGTCCTCGTTGCGATCCGACGCAAAATAAATCTTATATTCCCCGGCGATATCCACCGTCGGATGGATATCGTTATACCCGGATATATACAGGTCGGACGGGATAACATTTTTGTTGGTTAAATTGATATTTGTGATGTTTGTAACGAAAACTATAATATTTGTAACAGTGTATGATATGTATGCGACAGATTCCGCTGATATCTGGTGCTTCCCGCCGGACAGGACATCTTTTGCAAAAAGCAGCGTGTATCCGTTCGGCGAGGGTAAAAGGTAGGTGTTGACGTAGAAGTGCGGTGTCAGGAGTAGATGGGTTTGCACTAAACTTAAACCTTCGAACGGATTATAAAACTCGAGGTCTGCTGAATCTCCGGTAGATAACCCGACAAAATCGAATCCATTGATCACTTCCTTGAAGTATCCCATGCCCGATAATCCCGGGGCGGGGATGGTATCGCTCACAGTAGCCATTGAGAAGTTCGTGATATTCGTGGAATCGGTCGCGATGATGACGACGTTAGTCTGCTGGTTTGTGATTCTGAGTATGACATAACGGAGTTCCCATTCGGCGTCGACGACGATCGGGAATATCTCGTCAAAGTTTGTCGTATTCACCGGTTCCGGCAGCCTGTACGGCTCGTCGAACGTCCCGTCCTCGAGCATCTTTGCCATATAGATATCGTAGTTACCCTCACGGTCGGATGAAAAGAAGAGATAAGCAAATCCGTCGGATGTGCGGAACATAAACGGCGAGATTTCGTTGAATTGATCGGTACTGAGATAGCCGCCCGATACGGTGACGAGCGGGGCGAGACCCGGGCCCGCGGGATTGTAGATAAACAGCCCGCACGATGCGGTAATCACAGAAAACAGTGACAAAGTGATAAATAAAGTATACCTTTTCATATTAGCTCCTCCTTTCCCTACTAAATATTTTACAGACAGATAAAACTAATGTAAAATATTGAGCACGTAATTCGCATCCACTGCACCCGGAATCGGGGAAATGAGCTTGAAGTATATACTTTGAAAAATGATTTCAGCATTTCTTGACTTAGTTCATGAAGTGGTGTATAATATCAAACTTTCTTAAGCCCTTATAGCTCAGCTGGTAGAGCACCTCCATGGTAAGGAGGGGGTCGACGGTTCAATTCCGTCTGAGGGCTCAGGATTTTATAAATTTTGAGGTGAGAAATGGCAACGATAGTAACATTAGAATGTGAAGTCTGCGGCGAGCGCAATTATACCACGGTTAAGTCGAAAAATATGACTCAGCTTCGCGGTAAAATACATTTGAAGAAGTATTGTTCGCGCGACAAGAAGCACACGATGCATAAGGAAGTAAAATAACAATTAGGGCAGTAGCTCTAACGGTAGAGCAGCGGTCTCCAAAACCGCGGGCTGGGGGTTCAAATCCCTCCTGCCCTGATTTTTTATTTTTTATACGGAGAGTTCTATGGGCTTTTTTTCAAGGATCGTCAACTTTATAAAAGAGAGTATCGAAGAGCTCAAGAAGGTGACTTGGCCGTCCAAGGACACCGCGATCTCGTCCTCTGTAGTCGTGATCGGTTTTATCGTAGTTTTTGCGATTTTCCTCTCCGCTATCGACTGGCTTGTCGAGTTAGTCCTTTTAGCATTGGTGAAATAAAATGGCAAGAGGGTGGTTCGTAATTCAGGTATACACCGGGTTCGAAAATAGTGTATATCATAAACTTGTAGCGAAAAAGAATATCGACGCGTTGAAGGATGTTCTTCTGGACGCGCGCGTGCCGGAAGAAGACTATACGGTCGAGAAGAAGAATAAAAAAGTTATCAAGAAGAGAAAGATATATCCCGGATATGTTCTTGTAGAGCTCGATCTTCCCGAAGACGATTCCATCTGGAAAAAAATCTACGCGGAAATCAAGTCGATCAACGGGGTAGGGATGTTCCTCAACGCCGGCGGCGGGAACAAGCGCCCCGAACCGTTAAACTACGAAGAGGTAAAGTCTATCTTCGAAAGGACCGGCGATATCAAGACCGATCTCGCGAAGCTCGAGTCCGGGTTCGAACTCGGCGAACGTGTCAGGATCGGCGAAGGCCCGTTCAAGGACTTCGAAGGCGAAGTCGAGGCGATTTCACAGGAAAAAAACAGCCTCACCGTCAGGGTGGAGATCTTCGGGCGTCTGACGCCGGTAGAACTCGGTTTTAACCAGGTGCATAAGATATAATTCTTGTTTCTAAGGAGAACGGAAAATGGCTAAGAAAAAAGTAAAGGCTGAGGTAAAACTTCAGTTGGAAGCCACCAAGGCGAATCCAGCCCCTCCCGTTGGTACCGCCCTCGGTCCTTACGGTATACAGCTTATGGAATTCTGTAAGCAGTTCAATGAAGCGACGAAGGATAAAGTCGGATTCGTGATTCCTGTTGTAATTACGATCTTCGACGACAGGACGTTTACGTTTGTCCTGAAGACTCCTCCCGCCTCGAACCTGATCAAAAAAGAGCTCGGGATCGAGAAGGGTTCCGCCGCTCCTAATAAGGAAAAGAAAGGCACATTGACAAAAGAACAATTGAAGAAAATCGCCCAGATCAAAATGCCCGATCTGAACGCTTTTAATTTAGATGCGGCTATGCGGGTAATCGCGGGTACTGCCCGTAATATGGGTGTGGAAGTCGAGGAGTAAACAATGCCGAAGAAAGTACTTGTAAAGAATGGGATCACCTATAAAGGGACGAAGCGTTACCTTGCGATGCTGGAAAAGCACGATGTCGACCAGATCTATGCAGTCGAAGACGCTGTCAAGCGTGTCCGTGAAGTAGCGACCGCCAAGTTCGACGAGACGATCGAGCTTCATTACTACCTGAACATCAAGCAGAAGCACACGATCCGCGACGTCTTGGTCATGCCGCATTCCGTGGGTAAGGAAAAGAAGGTCCTCGTGTTCGCGCAGGGCGATAAGGCTACCGAGGCGAAAGACGCCGGAGCCGATTATGTCGGCGGTGAAGACCTCTCTGAAAAAATCCTCGGCGGATGGCTGGATTTCGACGCCGTGATCGCGACACCGGACATGATGAAGGTTGTCGGTAAGCTCGGGGCTATCCTCGGCCGCCGTAAGATGATGCCTAACCCCAAGACCGGTACGGTCACTTTGGAAGTCACGAAGGTCGTGAAGGAATATAAGGCCGGGCGTGTGGAAATCCGCGCGGACAAGACCGGAAATGTTCACGCCGTAGTCGGGAAGAAATCTTCCAGCGAAACGGCGCTTCTCGAAAACACCATGGCTATCCATAAGCTGATCATGAAGAATCGTCCGTCAGACCTCAAGGGCGAATATATGGCGAGCATGACTCTCGCGCCGACAATGGGCCTCGCGGTTCCAGTCGACTTCAAGAAGTTATCTTAATAATTTCATAAAGAAAGGAAATTGCCATGATTAAAGTCGAAAAGACCAACGTAATAGAAAAGTTCGCCGCTACCCTGAAGGACACTGACGGCTTTATTGTCGCGAACTTCAAGGGAATGACCGTGACCGAAATGGAAGACCTTCGCGCGAAGGTGCGTGAACTCGGCGGCGGATCGCACGTCGTGAAGAACCGTCTTCTGAAGCTCGCTTTGGATAAGAACGGTATCAAAGGAATGGAGCCTTATCTGAAGCAGAACACGCTCCTGATCTACTCGAAGACCGATGTCCTCAACTGCCTGAAGGCGATCATCGCATATGCGAAGAAGAACGAGAAGTGCGCGATCAAGGGCGGGTTAGTCTCGAACACTGCTTACGACAACAAGCAGGTGATCGAAATTTCGAAACTGCCCGGAAAGAAGGAACTGATTGCGATAATCGCCGGGACAATGACCGCGGTCGTGGGGCAGTTCGCCGGAGTGCTGAACAGCCTGATCACCACCTTTATGGGTACGGTCGAAGCGCTTGAGAAGAAGAAGTCTTAAATTTCCAACATAGAAAATAATTGAGGAGTAAACAAATGGCTCAGGACAAGATTACTCAGGTTATCGATATTATCAGCGAGATGACAGTTCTCGAACTGAACGAACTGAGAAAGGCGATTGAAGAGAAGTTTGATGTGAAAGCGGCTGCGCCTATGGCTGTAGCGGCTGTAGCGGCTCCTTCGGCCGGCGCCGGCGATGGCGGTAAGGAAGAAGAGGCCAGCACCGTCTCCGTCTATATCAAGGCTCCCGGTGACAAGAAAGTCGAAGTCATCAAAGTTGTTAGAAATATTACCGGATTGCCCCTGAAAGAAGCAAAGGATCTGACCGAATCCGCCGGCGCTACTGCCGTCAAAGAGAATATCGAGAAAGCAGATGCGGAGAAGATCAAGAAAGATTTGGAAGCGGCCGGGGCGGTGGTTGAAATCAAGTAATAGGTTCTTTACTACTTTTGCGGCATCTCTTTTTATTCGCACAATTTGATTGTCGAAGATAGCATTCCCCTTCCCGTAAAACGAAGGGGAATGTGTATTTATTCTGATAAAACAGTCGGAGACAAATATGTCATTGAAAATTAAAAGAATGACTTTTTCCAAGACAAAAAAGGAAAGAGTGACCCTTCCCGATCTTTTGGATATCCAATTAAAGGCGTATAAAGATTTTCTCCAGACGGATGTCCCTCCGACAAAGCGCGCGCTCAAGGGTTTGGAAGGCGTCTTCCGTTCGGTGTTCCCTATCGAGAGCACGGACGGCAAGTTTGTTATCGATTACGCGTATTACGAAATAGGCAATATTAAATACTCCGAGAACGAGTGTTTCGATAAAAACCTGACTTACAGCGTTCCCGTGAAGGCCGTTTTCCGCCTGATCGACCGGGATACCGGCGAAATCAAGGAAAAGGACATCTATATCGGGGATTTCCCGCTGATGACGCTCAGGGGTACGTTTATCATCAACGGCGCCGAACGCGTCGTGGTCAACCAGATTTACAAATCACCCGGTGTTCTCTTCAGCTACAAGAACAAGGAATTTTCCTCGAAGATCGTTCCCGAAAAGGGTTCGTGGCTCGAGTTTATTATCGATACCAAGAAAGACCTGATGTATGTCCGTATCGACTCCCGCCGCAAGGTGCTTGTCACCATGTTCCTCCGCGCGCTCGGGATGCCCGCTAACGATATCATCAGCGCGTTCTTCGATGTGAAAAAGGTCGATCTGAAAAAGATCGATAAGGAAGAGGCGATCTCGCGTCTGGTGGGGAAATATGTCGCCGAGGATATCAACGACGACGAGGGCAACCTGATTGTTTCCGCGGTGGACAAACTCCTTCCCGGAAGCATCAACCAGCTTTACCAGAAGGACAAGACCCTCATCAAGATCATCAATCCGAAATCTATCCTGCAGAATAAGCCGCTCATCAACACTCTCGAAAAGGACGACACGAAGGACGCGGTGAACAAAGCCATTAAGAAAATATACAGCATCCTGCATCCCGGGGAAGCCGCGCCGCTCGACAGTATTGTGCGCGAACTCAACAATATGTTCTTCAGCCCCAAGATGTACGATCTCGGCGAGGTCGGCCGTTATAAACTCGTGCTGAAACTCTTCCCGGATTATGCCGACGAAGACCGCGCGCAGTTGATTCAGACCAAGACCCTCACGTTCGAAGATATCACTCGCTCGTTACTGCACCTCTTGAAGGTCTATAATAAAGACGCGGCACTCGACGATGTCGACCATCTCGGTAACCGCCGTGTCAGGAATGTCAACGAACTCATCATGAACCAGATACTCGGCGCATTCTCGAAAGTCGAAAAGGCGATCCACGAGAAGCTTTCTTCGCGCGATGTCGAGGAGTTTTCTCCTCAGAACATCATCGCGATCAAGCCGATCGTTTCGGCGATCAACGACTTCTTCGGGATGAGCCAGCTCTCGCAGTTCATGGACCAGACGAACCCCATCGCGGAACTGACACACAAGCGCCGTCTGTCCGCGTTAGGCCCCGGCGGTCTTTCACGCGACCGCGCCGGATTCGAAGTCCGCGACGTTCACAACACACATTACGGCCGTGTCTGTCCGATCGAGACACCTGAAGGACCGAACATCGGTCTGATCGTCTCCCTCGCGACTTACGCCCAGGTCAACCCTTACGGGTTCCTCGAGACCCCGTATGTGGTGGTAAAGAACGAAAAGATCACCGACGAGATTAAGTACCTCTCCGCCACGGAAGAGGAGAATTTCTATATCGCGCAGGCGAATATCAAACTGGATAAGGACGGCAAGATAGTCGAAGACTTCGTACAGGGCCGTTTCCGGGGCGAGTTCGAACTTGCGCCGAAGGACAAGATTCAATTGATGGACGTGGCGCCTAAGCAGATCCTTTCCGTATCCGCCTCGCTCATCCCGTTCATCGAACATGACGACGCCAACCGCGCACTCATGGGATCGAACATGCAGCGTCAGGCGATGCCGCTCCTCATCTCCGAATCCCCGATTGTGGGAACGGGTATGGAATACTATGTCGCCCGCGACGCCCGCGCTATCGTAGTGGCGGAAGAAGACGGCGAAGTCAAAAAGGTCGATTCGACGTCTGTCGTGATGAAGACAAAGTCCGGCGATAAAAAGTACGAGTTTGTGAAGTTCCGCAGAACGAACCAGGATACGAGCTTCAACCAGAAGCCTATTGTCGACGCGGGCGAGAAGATCGCGAAGGGCGAAGTGCTAGCCGACGGTTTTGCCAGCAACGGGGGCGAACTCGCTCTCGGGCGCAACATCCTTGTTTCGTTCATGCCGTGGAACGGGTACAACTACGAAGACGCCGTGCTCATCAGCGAAAAACTGTTAAAGAACGACGATTTTACATCGGTATATACGACCGTGTTCGAGTGCAAGGCTCTCGAAACGAAGCTCGGGAGCGAGGAGATCACCTCAGAAATCCCGAATGTAGGCGAGGACGCGGTACGCAACCTCGATCTGGAAGGGATAATCCGGATCGGCGCGTATGTCAAGCCCGGCGACATATTGGTCGGTAAGGTCACCCCGAAGGGTGAACCCACCGAGACCCCGGAGTTCCGTCTCCTGCACGCCATATTCGGCGAAAAGGCGAAGGATGTCCGCGATACTTCCCTGCGTGTTCCGCACGGCGAAGGCGGCGTGGTGGTCGATGTCAAGGTATTCAACGCCTCGAACAACGACGAACTGCCCCCGGGAGTCATCAAGCTGGTCAAGGTCTATATCGCGAAGAAGCGCAAGATCAAACCCGGCGATAAGATCGCGGGACGCCACGGTAACAAGGGTGTTATCTCGCGCGTACTCGCGGAAGAAGATATGCCGTTCCTTCCCGACGGTACTCCCGTCGATGTCGTGCTCAACCCGCTCGGCGTTCCTTCACGTATGAACCTCGGCCAGCTCTTCGAGACATTGCTCGGCTTGGCCGGATGGAAACTCGGGCTGAATTACGAATGCCCTGTGTTCGAAGGCGCGTCGCTTGTTGAGATCGAGGAAGAGATCGATAAGGCGAACAAGAAGATTTTTGACGACCTCAAGTCGGAACGCAAGAACTACGGCGAAAGCGCTAAAGAAATAGAAGCCTATTACGAAAAGGTCAAATTGCCGAAAAACGGGAAGTTCAATCTCCGCGACGGCAGAACGGGTGTTCCGTTCGAGAAGCCGGTGTTTGTCGGGGTCATGTATATCCTGAAACTTCACCACATGGTGGACGACAAGATTCACGCCCGTTCGGTAGGTCCTTACTCGCTCGTTACCCAGCAGCCTCTGCGCGGTAAGGCGAACTTCGGAGGCCAGAGACTTGGAGAAATGGAAGTCTGGGCGCTCGAGGCATACGGCGCGGCAAACCTCCTGCAGGAAATGCTGACTGTTAAGTCCGACGACACCGAGGGACGTGTCAGAATCTATGAAGGGATCATCAAAGGGAAGTACGTGGCGTCGCCCGGCATCCCCGAGTCCTTCAACGTTCTGGTACAGGAACTCAGGGGTCTTGCGCTCGATATTCAGGTGTACGATAAGGGCGGCAAGCGCGTCCCGTTGAACGACAAAGAAAAAGAATTGTTCGATTCCAAGATCTCTCATTTAGTTTAATAGAAAACAGGGAGTTTAAATTATGAAGGGAGCGACAACTTTCGGTTCCGTTTCTATACATCTTGCGTCATCCGAACTGGTAGCCAGTCTGTCATACGGCGAGGTCAAGAAGCCCGAAACGATCAACTACCGGACTTTGAGACCCGAAAGAGACGGCTTGTTCTGTGAAAGGATATTCGGGCCGACGAAAGACTTCGAATGCACCTGCGGAAAATTCCGCTCGATCCGTTATAAAGGCATAGTCTGCGACAAGTGCGGCGTGGAAGTGACCGAATCGAAGGTCAGACGTTACCGCACCGGGCATATCAATCTCGCGGCGCCGGTAGCCCATATTTGGTATTACCGCATCGTTCCGTCGAAGATAGCCCTGCTTCTCGATATCGCTCCTTCCGACGTGCAGAGCATACTATACTTCGAGAAGTATATCGTGATCGACACCGGCGAAACAGACCTGATGCAGAATCAGGTGCTGACCGACGAGGAATACGACGAGTACCGCGATAAATATAAGGAAGCGTTCCAGGCCGATACCGGCGCGGTCGCTATCCAGAAAATCCTCAAGAATCTCGACCTCGACATGCTTTCGGACGAACTCCGCGACTTGGTCGAGCATAAACCGAAAGTGGATAAAAAGGTGCTCAAGAGACTCGAGCTGGTCGAAGAACTCCGCAAGTCGGACAACAAGCCCGAATGGATGGTGCTGGATATAATCCCGGTCATCCCGCCGGACCTCCGCCCGATGGTGCCGTTGGACGGCGGACGTTTCGCGACCTCCGATATCAACGACCTCTACCGCAGGCTGATCAACAGAAACAACCGCCTGAAAAAACTCAAACAGGTCAACGCTCCCGATATCATTATCAAGAACGAAATGAGAATGGTGCAGGATGCAGTGGATAGTCTTTTTGACAACTCCCGCAGAACGCATCCTGTTACCGGTAACGGCGACAGGCCGTTAAAATCCCTTTCCGATATATTGAAAGGTAAACAGGGCCGTTTTCGCCAGAACCTTTTGGGTAAACGTGTCGACTATTCCGGCCGTTCGGTCATCATAGTCGGCCCGAACCTGAAGCTTCACCAGTGCGGACTGCCGAAGCAGATGGCGCTCGAGCTCTTCAAGCCGTTCGTCATGCGCGGCCTTGTCGATCAGGGTTTCGCGCATAACATCAAAGCGGCGAAGCGGATGATCGAGATGGAGCACGAGCTCGTGTGGGGTATTCTCGAGGAAGTGGTGCGCGATCACCCCGTTCTCCTGAACCGCGCCCCGACATTGCACCGGTTGGGTATTCAGGCGTTCGAACCGATCCTGATCGAAGAAAAGGCGATCCAGCTTCACCCGTTGGTCTGTCACGCGTATAACGCGGACTTCGACGGCGACCAGATGGCCGTCCATGTCCCGTTGACGCCCGAGGCGCAGGTCGAAGCGTGGATGCTGATGCTCTCTTCCCGCAACCTGCTCAACCCCGCGAACGGTAAACCGATCGTTTACCCCACGCAGGACATGGTTTTGGGTATCTATTACCTGACTAAAAAAGCAAACGAAGAAGACGAACCCAAGAAGCTCCGTTCGTACGACAGGGTCGAAGAGATTATCTTCGCGGTCGAGAGCGGCGCGATCAACTACAATACGGCGATCAATTTCAAGATGGACGGCGTATGGCGGAAGAATACGACCGTGGGGCGCGTTCTGTTCAACCAGATCGTTCCCGAGAAGCTCCGCTATGTCGACGACACCTTTAATAGTAAGAAACTCGAAGCATCCATATCGAAGTGTTTCAAGATATACGGTATCAAGGAAACCGCGCGTTACGTGGACGAACTGAAGACGATGGGGTACACTTACGCCACCCGTTTCGGTGTCACTATCGCTATATCCGATGTGGAAGTGCCGGAAGAGAAGTACAACATCGTAATGGAAACCGAAAAAGCGGTGAAGCGTATCGAAGAGAACGCCCGCAGCGGTCTCATCACCCATGACGAAAAATATAACCAGGTCGTCGACCTTTGGGCCGGCGCGAACGAACGTATCAAGCGTTATGTCGAAAGTAAGCTGAAAAGTTCCAACGGCGGGTTCAACTCGCTGTATATCATGATGGACTCCGGCGCTCGCGGAAGCCGCGAACAGATCCGTCAGCTCGCCGGTATGCGCGGTTTGATGGCGAAGCCGTCGGGAGAAATCATCGAACTCGCGATCAAATCGAACTTTAAAGAAGGCCTATCGGTTCTCGAGTACTTTATCTCGAGCCACGGAGCCCGTAAAGGGTTGGCCGACACCGCTCTCAAGACGGCGGACGCCGGTTACCTCACACGTAAACTGGTCGATATCTCGCAGGACGTCGTGGTCGCGATCCGCGACTGCGGAACGGTCAAAGGTATCGATATGGGCGCTATCAAGCAGGGCGACGAAATCGTCAAACCGCTCCGCGACAGAATTGTCGGACGTACCGTAGTTTCGAATATGTACGATCCCCGCAACGGTCAACTGATCGTGAAGGCGAACGAGACTCTCGACGAAGACGCGTCCGAGGCTATCGAGAACGCCGGGATCGAAATGGTGAAGATCAGAAGCGTGCTGACCTGCGAAGCGAAGCACGGTATCTGCGCCAAGTGTTACGGATGGGACCTCTCGCAGAGAATGGTCGCGAATATCGGGGAAGCGGTGGGTATTATCGCCGCCGAATCAATCGGACAGCCCGGTACTCAGTTGACAATGCGTACCTTCCATATCGGAGGTATCGCGGCGACACAGATGGGAGAAAGCGAGATCAAACTGAACTACGACGCTTATGTCATCGGTTCGCCCTTCTTCAACCCCAAGTTCCAGAAGATTACACCCAGCGAGGAAGCCAAGCAGTTCGCGAGGGATTCGTTCTCCGAAAAGGATAATGAGGATATCGTGAAAGCGCCGAGATTTTCACCGGCCTTCTTCAGCAAGATTAATCCTTTGCTGGTAAAGAAAGATTTCTACAAACTGCTCCCGTTCGATAGGATGGGCCGTTCGTACGACCCCGAAACCGCGAAGATGATCTCGTCAAAGATCGAAGGCGACGAACTGGCGCATTTCAACGGCTGGCTGTTCGAAAAGGCGTTCCGCGACTCGATCAATTCCGAGGAGAGCGGTCTGCCCGAGAACCTGATGTACCGTTTGGACAAGGACGGCAAGATCGAACTGGTCAACCCCAGAAAGTCATTTATCCGTGTTAAAAAAGTGATCAATATTTATAAGCTCGCCGACCTCGAACCGATGGACTTCGCCACCCTCGAGGAAAAAGAGTTCAATAGCGAAGAAGTCGTCTTCAAACTAAAGGACGGCACTCCCGTTATGTTCGGGAACCGTGTCCAGATAGTGGTGAAGCCGAACGAAAACGGCGGCGAACTCTATATCCTGGATAACGATATCCATGAGTACTCGGTGAAGGTCGGATCGACGCTGTATGTCCTGAAGGGCAGGCTCGCGAAGAAGGGCGAGAAGCTCGCGGACTTCGATCCGTACAACGAGCTGTACCTCAGCGAATACGACGGAAAGGTCGGATACGCTGTCGAGGGCCCCGAAGGAAACGAAACAAAGAATAAGAATATCATTATCATCCGTGACGAAAACCGCAATCCTCTCGACCGGATCGTGGTGATGCCCGGGACTACGCTTGCCGTGCCCGAGGACACCCATGTCAAACCCGGCGATGTCGTCGCCCGCCGCCCTATGGGCAGAAAGCGCGCGAGAGACATAGTGGGAGGTCTCCCGAGAGTAACCGAACTTTTCGAATCGCGGAAGCCGAAGAGCATCTCCGTGATCGCGAAGGTCAGCGGGGAAGTAACGGATATCGAACAGAAGAAGGGCAAGTATGTGGTCTCGATCCGCGCGAAAAACAAACAGACGTTCGCGCACTTGATCCCGAGCGGGAAAAACATATTCGTGCGTATCGGCGATAAGGTTCAGGCCGGCGACCAGCTCAGCGAAGGCATGATCAGCTCGCACGACATCCTGAGAGTACAGGGCTACACCGCAGTCGAAGACTTCCTGCTGAACGAAGTGCAGGGTGTTTACCGCCTGCAGGGTGTGGATATCAACGAGAAGCATATCAGTATTATCATCCGCCAGATGTTGAAGAAGGTGGAGATAGTCGATGCCGGGGACACCGAGTTTATTATCGGACAGAATGTAGATAAGTTGGTTTTCAATAAGGAAAATGAAAGCGTGATCAGCCAGGGAGGGCAGCCTGCCAAGGCCCGGCCTATCCTCATGGGTTTGACGAAAGCGTCATTGTTTACCGAGAGCTTCTTCTCGGCGGCGTCGTTCCAGGAAACACCCCGCGTGCTTTCCACTGCGGCGCTCAGGGGCGCGATCGACAAACTTGCGGGACTGAAAGAAAATCTCGTGATCGGACAGCTTATTCCCGCGGGAACGGGGATAAAGTATTACCAGGGAATCAAGCTCCGCACGAACGAGTGAGCCTGAATTTTCCACGCGAAATATTTGACGCAAAACAAAACTGTCTAAAAAATTGACATGGAATGTGTTTTCCGTTATACTTAACGTCACCGTTAAAGCTTTAATATCGATAAGAGGTAGCTTATGCCGACGATTAACCAGTTGGTGAGAAAAGGAAGAGAATTACAGAAGACTAAAACAAAGTCGCCCGCTTTGAAGGCTAATCCCCAGAAGCGCGGTGTTTGTGTAAAAGTGACCACGATGACCCCGAAAAAACCGAACTCGGCGTTGCGCAAGATCGCCAGGGTAAGACTTTCGCACGGTATCGAAGTCACCGCATACATCCCGGGTATCGGGCATAACCTTCAGGAACACTCGGTTGTGCTCATCCGCGGCGGTCGTGTAAAAGACCTGCCTGGTGTCCGTTACCATATCATCCGCGGAACGTTGGATGCGATGGGAGTCGAAAAGCGTATGACCAGCCGTTCGAAATACGGCGCGAAAAAGCCTAAAGCTTAAGGAGTAAGGACTATGCCCCGGAAAAAGAATAAAGTACATCGTCAGCCTATTTTGCCGGATTACAAGTACGGCAGTATCTTGGTGACCAAGATAGTCAACCAGATAATGTGGGACGGGAAGAAGTCCACCGCGACCGAGATAGTCTACGGTGCGATGGATTTTCTAGCGGAAAAGACGGGCGAGCCCGCCTTGCCTGCTCTCGAAAAGGCTATGGAAAACATCAAGCCCCCGATCGAAGTACGTTCACGCCGTGTCGGCGGTGCCAACTATCAGGTGCCTGTCGAAGTCCGGCCCGCGAGACAGAACTCGCTTTCGGTACGCTGGCTTGTCAATACATCCCGCACCCGCAAAGAGCATTCTATGGCGGAGAAATTGGGCAAGGAACTGACCGATGCGTTCAACAACACCGGTACGGTTATCAAGAAGAAATTGGACACAATTAAAATGGCCGAAGCGAACAAAGCCTTCGCGCATTATCGCTGGTAAGGGGTTTTTTGAATGGCAGTTGAAAAGAAAATTTCTATAGACAAGGTTAGAAATATCGGTATCGCGGCTCATATTGATGCCGGAAAGACCACTGTGTCCGAGCGCATCCTTTATTATACCGGTAAAACTCATAAGATAGGCGAGGTGCATGAAGGCGCCGCCGAAATGGACTGGATGATTCAGGAAAAGGAACGCGGTATCACAATCACAAGCGCCGCGACGACTTGTTTCTGGAAAGACTATAAGATCAACCTGATCGACACCCCCGGACATGTGGACTTTACCGCCGAAGTGGAGCGCTCGTTGCGTGTGCTCGACGGCGCGGTTGCGGTGTTCGACGGCGGCGAAGGCGTCGAGCCTCAATCCGAAACCGTCTGGCGTCAGGCTGATAAGTACAATGTTCCCCGTATCGCGTTTGTCAACAAAATGGATAAAATAGGCGCCGACTTCAATATGTGCGTGCTGTCGATGGAAAAAAAGCTCGGCGTGAAGGCCGTGCCTCTCCAGTTACCGATCGGCGCTGAAAACGATTTTGTCGGTATGATCGACCTGATCACGAGAAAAGCTTATGTCTGGACCGGTAAGGATAAGGACGAAGCCTACGAAGAAAAGCCCTGTCCCGAGGATATGAAGGCCAAGGTCGAGAAGGCTCGTTTGACGCTTGTAGAAGCGATTTGTGACGGCAACGACGACCTAATGGAAAAGTACCTCGAAGGCGAGGATTTGACTGATGAAGAGATGATGCGCGGTATCCGTAATGCCACGATCACGGCGGGTATGTACCCTGTGCTCTGCGGTTCCGCGTTGAAGAATAAAGGCGTGCAATTATTATTGGATGCGGTTGTCAGTTATTTGCCGTCTCCGGACGATATCCCCCCATTGCGCGGGACTCATCCGACGACCGGGGAAACTGAAATCCGCAAGCCTCTCGACAGCGAACCTTTGACTGCGTTAGCGTTCAAGGTCATGGTCGACCCGTATGTAGGAAAGCTCGTGTTTACACGCATCTACGCCGGGACGCTTGAAAAAGGAAGCTATGTTTATAATGTCAATAAGCAGAGAAAAGAGCGTGTCGCGCGTCTATTAAGAATGCACGCGAATAAGCGCGAGGAAGTGGATGTAGTATATGCCGGCGATATTGTCGCGGTAGTCGGGTTCAAAGACACGACGACCGGCGATAGCGTGAGTGCTGAGGATCATCCGATTTGTCTTGAGGCGATCAGCTTCCCGGATCCCGTTATCTCGGTTGCGATCGAGCCTAAGACCAAAGACGACATCAACAAATTGAGCGAAGTGCTCGGTAAATTGCAGGACGAAGACCCGACGTTCCGTGTGAAGACGGACGATGAAAGCGGCCAGACCCTGATCTACGGAATGGGCGAACTCCACCTGGATATCCTCGTGGACAGAATGACCCGGGAATTCGGAGTACAGGCGAATGTGGGTAAACCGCAGGTCGCGTACCGCGAAACGATCCGCAAGCATGCGCAGGCCGAAAGCAAGTATATCCGTCAGTCCGGCGGACGCGGCCAGTACGGTCATGTCGTGCTCGAGGTCGAGCCTCTCGCGGTCGGAAAAGGCTTCGAGTTTGAGGATAAGGTTGTCGGCGGAAGAATTCCGAAGGAATTCATCCCCGCTGTTCAGAAAGGTATCGTAGAAGCAGTTGAAAGCGGCGTATTAGGCGGCTTTCAGGTTGTGGACATAAAGGTAAATCTGTTAGACGGTTCGTATCACGAAGTTGACTCGTCCGAAATAGCGTTCAAAATCGCCGGATCGAAAGGTTTCCGCGATGCGATGGAAAAGGCCGATCCCGTGATCCTCGAACCGATGATGAAGGCCGATGTGACGGTGCCGGAAGATTATCTCGGCGATGTTATCGGCGATTTAAGTTCCCGCCGTGCGAAGATAGTGGGGATGGAGCCGAAAGGCACCGCCCGCATGGTTACCGCGCACGTTCCTTTGGGCGAAATGTTCGGATACGCGACCACCCTGCGCTCGCTTTCTCAGGGCCGCGCGACCTACGTGATGACATTCGATCATTACGCCGAATTGCCTAAAAGTTTGTGGGACAGTGTGTTAAAAGCTGAATAAAGAATACCGACAGGAGGAATAATAATATGGCTGAAGGGAAATTCGATCGGAAGAAACCCCATCTTAATGTTGGAACGATCGGGCACGTTGACCATGGTAAGACAACCTTGACAGCAACTATAACTATGTATCTCGCGAGCAAAGGGACTGCGAAAGTCAAGAAATACGATGAAATCGACAATGCCCCTGAAGAAAAGGCAAGAGGGATAACGATCAATACCGCGCATGTCGAATACGAAACAGACAAGCGCCATTATGCTCACGTTGACTGTCCCGGGCACGCCGACTATATCAAGAACATGATCACCGGTGCCGCTCAGATGGACGGCGCGGTTCTCGTGGTAGCGGCTACTGACGGTGTTATGCCTCAGACCCGCGAACACGTGCTTCTCGCCAGACAGGTGAACGTTCCGAGCATCATCGTGTTCCTGAACAAGTGCGACCAGATCACCAAGGAAGATGCCGAACTGATCGACCTTGTGGAAATGGATGTACGCGAACTTTTGTCGCAGTATAAGTTCCCCGGCGACGATATCCCCGTCATCCGCGGTTCCGCCTTGAAGGCTTACGAAGCCCCCGCCACCACGGATCCCGCTTATGACTGCATCAAGCAGCTCACCGAAGCAATGGACTCGTACTTCCCGGATCCCGTCCGTGAAACCGACAAGCCGTTTCTGATGCCGATCGAAGATATCTTTTCGATCACCGGCCGCGGAACTGTTGCTACCGGCAGAATCGAACGCGGTATCGTGAAGGTCAACGAAGCCGTTGAAATAATCGGATATAAAGATACCCAGACTTCCGTGTGTACCGGTGTGGAAATGTTCCGCAAACTTCTCGATGAAGGGATGGCCGGTGATAACGTCGGTATCCTCTTACGCGGTATCGATAAGGAAAAGATCCGCCGCGGTATGGTGATCGCGAAGCCCAAGTCCATCACCCCGCATAAGAAGTTCAACGCCGAAGTGCTCGTATTAAAGCCCGAGGAAGGCGGTCGTAAGACCCCGTTCCATGTCGGATACCGCCCGCAGTTCTTTATTCAGACTGCCGACGTTACCGGTAACATCGCGGCGATCAAGGGAGCTGACATGGTTATGCCTGGCGATAACGTCAATATGACCATCGAACTGATTGTGCCCGTGGCTATCGAAAAGAGTATGCGTTTCGCTATCCGCGAAGGCGGCCGTACGGTTGGCGCCGGTGTCGTTTCCGAGATTCTCGAATAATAGAGGCGACTGTGAGCAGAATTAGAGTACGTTTGAAATCTTTCGATGCCCGCCTGATCGATAAATCCGCGAAGGCGATAGTAGAATCTGTAAAAAGTAAAGGGGGTAGGGTCTCCGGCCCTATCCCGTTACCTACTTTGAATAAAAAGTACACGGTGCTGCGTTCTCCGCATGTGAATGCGAACTCGCGCGAGCAGTTCGAACGGAGAACCCACAAGCGCCTGATCGACATTTACGAGCCTACTAACGACCTGATCAACGCCTTGATGGAGTTGCAGTTACCGGCCGGTGTGGATGTCGAGATCAAGCAATAATTTTTTGGAAACAGGTGGCTTAAAATGAAGGCTAAAAAGGTTGGCATAATCGGGAAAAAACTCGGTATGACCCAATTATACGATGACGGTGCGTTCATGGGCGTGACTGTTATCGATTTTTCGGACATGACGATGGTCGGGACGCGAACTGTCGAGAAAGACGGTTACAGCGCCGCTATTGTCAGTTACGATTTCAAGACGATACGCCGGAAAGATAAAGAGATCAAAAAGGCGAAGATGACTCGTGAGTTCAGAAT
>Ga0154538_129_pt1 | contig 54156 bp, 45 predicted proteins | sample RifGroF1_FD_105681 | JGI IMG/M metagenome (GOLD analysis project Ga0154538, IMG submission 105681) | Spirochaetes bacterium GWF1_51_8 | reverse complement strand
TTCACTTTCAGGATCATTCTCTCTCCCGAGTATTAACTGTATTAGATATATTAATACAGATAAGTTACATTGTCAAGTTATTTAATGATATTTTATTATTTAACAGAAATGGAGGCAAAATATGTTACTTTATTTGTCCTAATAACGAAATATTTTTATAATAAACGATGGTTGAAAAAAAGCCGCCGCTAGTGAAAAGACTAAAAGCAAGGGCAAAGAAATTAAAGGATGAGATTACAGTCCTGAGGATAGCTTTACACGATAACGAAACTCCTTGGTACTCGAAGGCCTTGGTCGCACTGACAGTAGCCTATGCCCTCAGCCCGATAGATTTGATCCCGGATTTCATTCCGGTATTAGGACTTTTGGACGATATTATCCTTCTGCCGGCGATGATCGCATTAGCGATAAAAACTATACCATCGGCGGTCATGGAGAGGAGTAGAATTAAGGCCGAGGAACGAAAGAGTAACGGTAAAAAAAATTATTTGGCGGCGGTTATTATTATTCTAATCTGGTTACTGGCCGGATATTTATTTTTCCGGTTTATCATTGAGTTGTTCGGCAAACCGATATAGAATAGTAGTAGTGTTATTTGAATCTACTGTTGCTGATCTGTTTAGGGGGTAAGAGTGAAAAATCTGGAACTTCTGTACGTACTCCTTGCGGTCTGCGGGATAGGGATCGCCGGCTTCGCCGCTTTTTTACTCTATATCCGGAAACATCCGGATCAGGAAATGAAGAGGATCGTCTACTACTTTAACATACTCGGTATCGCCAACTGCGTCGTATACGGACTTATCCATAATATCTTCGTCAATCCGTTGTATTTCAATGAGATCATGCAGTTCGATTTCAGTAACGTGTCCGTTCAATCGTTTCTCTTGGTATGGGGATGGCGGGCAGGTGTATATTTTTTCCTTCTCAGCTTCGGCATCTGGAAAACCCTCCGAAGCAAATGGGTGAAGGAGAAACCTCAACGGATGTTTACGCTTTTAATCATCTATGCAGTGTTTCTCTCAACTGCATGGACGACCGATTTCGAGAAACTGCTTTTCACGGGCGAACCGATCGACAAGTTTCACCTTTTACATTGGGTGGGCGGGATCATCGCGTGTTTCATGTTTTACCTGATGGAGCTTGTCTTCATCGAAAAAATCCTCGCGAGTTACCTAAAGATAAAAGGACAGTTCTACAAAATCCGCAGCCGCTTGCTCCTGATCTATATAGGGATAGTCGTGATGCTTCTGATCGCTATCTTCTCCATAATGATCGGCTCGATTGGGATCGATTCCCCCGAACTTTTATTCACAAAACTGTCTGTCATCTCCCTGTTGTTCCTCATCCCGCTGATTATTATTATCGTGAAGAACGCGAATAATTTTTCAGACAGTGTGGAGAAGACCGTGAACTTCCTCAAGCTGGTATCCCAGCAGGATTTTTCCGGAAGCGTGGATGTCGAGAGCCTGGACGAGTTTTCCGAACTGGGAATATCGCTGGGTAAAATGAAACTGAGCCTGATCGCTGTTATCCGTTCGACAAAGAGCGCATCGGAGGAAGTGGCGGGATCGGCGATGAAAATCGAGAGTTCGCTCTCCGAGCTAGCCCAGAAGATTCAAAGCTATTGCGGCGAATTGGACCGCTGCACCCAGTCTCAGACTCTGACCGCAGAAGAAGCGGAGGGGAATATCAACGACAATTCCGTGAAGCTCGGCTCGGTTCTTGAGATAGTCGATCAGCAGTCGGCGGTAGTTCAGGACAACTCACGGGTAATCCGTTCTATCACCGGGGATATCGGGCTGATCTCTGAAAAGACCCGTTCTGCATCGAAAATATCCGAAGGCCTGTTTACGGTCGCCGAAAAGGGCGGTTCATTGATCGACCAGACACTTTCGAGCATCCAGGAGATCGAGATTTCATCGAATGAGATCGGTGAGATTACTGAGGTGATCAATCAGATCGCTGAGGAGACGGGTATGCTTGCGATGAACGCCGCGATTGAGGCGGCGCATGCAGGGGAACTCGGGCGCGGTTTCGCGATAGTGGCGGAAGAGATGCGGAAACTCGCCGAGAATTCCTCGCGTAACGCGTCGTCGATCACGGACAGGATCGGCGAGATTATCGGTCGGGTCAAGCATTCGCTCGAACTCATGAAGGCATCGCGCGAGGGATTTGTCAATATCCACAATGAGGTAGAGAATACCCGGAGCATCAATATGGAAATCGCCTCGGATATGGACAGCCAGGTAAAAACCCTGAACGAAGTCCTGACGACTACCGAAAGGCTTGAGGAGATCACCGCGCAGATCAGGGAAGCGTCCGAGCACTTCCGCGATTCGAACCGTTCGATGAAAACGGTTTTCGAGGGGATTACCCAGATCGCGGTGGAAGAGAAAGACGTCACCGGAAAGAATTCCGATTACGTGTTCTCGAGTATCGGGCGGATGAAGGATATCATTGACGATAACCTGCGCGTGGTGAACCAACTGAACGAGCTGATCGGCGTATTCAGGATAGAAGGGGATACCTCTACAGGACTGAGGATTGCGGAAAAAGCGGATTAAACAATTTTCACTTGTGACTTTGGTAAATCCGATATAAAATATTCCATGCTTTCAATTTTATCTTTAATATCTTTCGCGCAGGCAGTTGTCGCGGTCCTGGTAGGGTTCTACACGGTCTATAAGGCCGGGCTGAAGCATGCCCTGACCGCGCCGTTTCTCACCGTGATCGTCATGGCCGTGCTCTGGAGCCTCGGTAATACATTCAGCTGCCAAACCGGCGACCCGGGAATCAAGATGATGTGGTATTATCTCGGGGCTTCGGGGTGGACCGCGGGGCCGTCGGTGATCCTGTTTTTTGTTTACAGCGTGATCCGGCAGCCGGGCAATAAGCCCGCGATACTCTCGCTATTCTTTTTCATCCCATATATTTTCTTTCTCTCGCTTCTGCTGACCGGGAATCTTATTCCGCCGGAATGGTTTATTCCCGACGGCCATTCTATCAGCCGTTTCGATACCAAGTCGATCTGGGGAATGGTCTTTGCCTGGTTTTTTATCCTGACCGGGGTTTTCAGTTTTATTAAGGTTATTTCATGGAAACGGAAACAGAAATTGAGAAAGTACCATGTTCAGGTCAATGTCTTCCTCTATTCGTTATTTATTTCCCTTTTAATCGGGCTTCTGGCCGATCTTATTCTCCCGGCGAAAATTCCCGGCTATCCGCTTCCCGATTTCGGGAATCTCTTTCTTTTCTGCTGGATGGTTTTCGCGGGTTTTCATATCGTGAGATACCGTATGCTGACCAATGTTCCGGAGATCATGGCGGATAAACTGATAGCCGATTTTTCCGATGTTTTCATACTTGTAGATATGGAAGGAAAAATCCTGCGGATGAATTCGATGACAGAGAAATTGCTGGGTTACGGGGATAGATGTATGGAATGCGAGAATATCCGCGAGCTCATTGTTGAGACCGAAACGCTCGATCAGGAAGTGTTTTCACATTTCGGCGTGTTCGAAAACACCGAACTGCAATTTAGTTTCCGGACAGCCTCTGGCGATTCGATCCCGTTCAATTGCCAGATCACCTTAGTTCGCGACCGTTTCCAAGACCCGGCCGGATATATTTTCTTCGCGCGGGATATGCGTGAAATGACCGAATTGACTAAAATCGCCCGTCAGCTTCAAGAGTCGAATAAGGAATTGCTGATCCGCTCGATCACCGACCCGTTAACCGGAGCGTTCAACCGTCTGAAATTCCTCGAGGTTGTCGATAACGAAATGGCGCGTTCTAAGCGGTATAAAACCCGGTTCTCGATCATCATGTTCGATCTCGACCATTTCAAGGAGATCAACGATACGCATGGGCATGAGGCGGGAGATAAACTCCTGATCGCGGTATCGGCGCTCGTGAAAAAAACAATTCGCGAGACCGATGTCTTCGCGCGATGGGGCGGAGAGGAATTTTTTATCCTTTGTCCTGAAACCGGAATCGAGGGAGTGCGTATCCTCGCGGATAGGCTGTGCGGACTCGTTCCCCGCGAGATTAACGGATTCAAACGGAAGATCACCGCGAGTTTCGGGATTACGGAATTCAGGAAAGACGACAGTGCGCAAGTCCTTTTTGCCCGGAGCGATTCCGCGATGTACCAGGCGAAAAACATGGGGCGGAACAGGGTGATCACTGCCTGAAACTTTTTAGGGAATAAAAATTGACAGTATATTCCTTTTTTTTATAATAATGTCCTAATAAACAGGGAGAACGAATTGAGCCTACCGAGTAAAGTTTCTATTATCTGTCCGCAATGCGGCAATAGTTTCGATACGACGATCTGGCTGTCTGTCAATGCCACGGCGACGCCCGACCTGCGGGAATCGCTTATGGCGGGGAAACTGAATATCCTCAAATGCCCGGCATGCGGATGTATCTTCGAGCCGGATAGCGAACTGGTGTACCATGACGTCGAACGCAGATTCATGATCCGTTATCTCGAGAATCCCACTGACAAACTCAACGCCCCGTCTGTCGAACCCGATTCATATGCGGGCGGATTCCCCGACAGCTACGCCTTACGGATTGTCGATACGCGAAATAAGCTTGTCGAGAAGATTAAGATTTTCGAGGACGGGCTGGACGACCGTGTGATAGAGGCGATTAAGCTATACTACCTTTACGGCACGAAAAAAATCGGCTGGGTGGATGAGAATAGCATTTTCTACCTCGAGACGCTAAAGGACGATGACGAACTCGTTTTTCTGGTCCGTGAGGGCGAACTCGACCCGGATAAAATTAAAGTACCGTATGCAAATTACCAAAGTGTCACCGATGAGATCGCTCAAGTGATTCGTCTGGCTGAGATACCCGGCTGGGTGGTGATCGACAGGATGTTCGCCGAGCATCTTCTCCGCCGCGCGGGGATTCTGCCGTCGGGGGCGGGCGAATGACGCGCCCGGAAGCGGAGAGCCGGATCGGCGAACTCCGGCTGGAGATAGAACGGCATAACTATCTGTACTATGTCATGGATTCCCCCGAGGTATCCGATTCAATCTACGACAGCATGATGCGCGAGCTCCAGAAGCTGGAAGCGGAATTTCCCGAGCTGATCGTGCCGGAATCCCCGACACAGCGTGTCGGCGCGGAACCCCTCGATAAATTCGATTCCTTTACTCATCCCTATAGAATGACGAGCCTCAACAACGCGCTGAACGGGGAAGAGTTTGACGAATTCTATAAGCGGGTTGTCAAGGAGATGCCGGGAGAAGGGCTTTTCGCGCCGGTGTTTTCCTGCGAGCATAAGTTTGACGGATTGGCTATCGAGCTGATCTACGAGAACGGCTCGCTTGTATCGGCGTCTACTCGCGGTAACGGCGAAGTAGGCGAGCTGATTACTACCAACGCGCGCACGATCAAGAGCATTCCGCTTCGGCTGAAACCCGGATGCCCGGACTGGCTCGCGGTTTACGGCGAAGTGCTGATGTATAAACAGGATTTCTCGGCACTGAACGCCGCGCGGCGCGAGGCGGAAGAGCCTGAGTTCGCGAACCCGCGTAACGCCGCCGCCGGAAGCCTACGACAGCTCGACCCGAAGATCACCGCGGGCAGGAATCTCCGTTTTAACTCCTACGGGGTGAAAGCCCGCGAGGACGAAAAAAAGATTAACGGTATTACCTCGCATTTCGAGAGGATGAATTACCTGAAAGAGCTTGGGTTTCCGGTGAGCGCGCACCGGATACGCACGGCATCGATAGACGATATCACCGGTTTTCATAGAAAGTGGGAATTCGGGCGGGAGTCGCTCGAGTACGAGATCGACGGGATAGTCGTGAAGCTGGACGATACCGGAGCGCAGGAAGAACTCGGCTACGACGCGAAGTCGCCGAAATGGGCTATCGCGTGGAAGTTCAAGCCCGCCGCCGAAACGACGGTTCTCCGCGAGGTGGAATTCAGTGTCGGACGGATGGGCACGATCACCCCGACCGCCTTGTTCGATCCGGTGATGCTGTCCGGCGCGAAGATATCGCGCGCGACGCTCCACAACTTCGACGAGGTGCTGAGGCTGGATGTGATGATCGGCGATACGATTATCGTCGAACGCTCCGGCGACGTCATCCCGAAAGTGGTGGGAGTGGTCAAGGAGAAGCGCCCCGGAAACGCACGGCCGATCATCGTACCCGAGAAATGCCCGGTCTGCGGGAGCAAGGTCGCGCAGGAAGAGGGCGAAGTCGCGTACTCCTGCACGAATCCGGTCTGTCCGGCGATCATCCGTGAAAGGATTAAGCATTTCGTCTCCCGGCAGGCTTTCGATATTGAAGGGCTGGGCGAAGAAATCGCCGCGCGCTTCATCGAACTTAAACTAATCTCGGGCTTTCCCGATATCTTCACATTAAAGGATAAAGAGGCCGAGCTGAAAGCGCTCGACCGTTTCGGCGAGAAAAGTGTCAATAATCTCCTCGCGGCTATTGAAAAATCGAAGAAAGTGGAATACTGGCGGTTTATCAACGCTATCGGCATCCGTTATGTAGGCGAGCAGACCGCGCGGATACTCGCTGTGGCGTTTCAGCCGGCGGAAAGGCTCATGACAGCTACGGAAGACGAACTGAAGTCCGCCGACGAGGTCGGGGATGTCGTCGCCGCCTCGATCCGTGAGTATTTCGGACGCGCCGAGACCCGTGACGCAGTCATGAAGCTTTTTGAGTCCGGAGTGGAGATCGTTTACCCGAAAAAAGTCGATGTGTCCGATTCCCCGATTGCCGGGATGAGCGTCGTGTTCACCGGAAAGGCCGAGAAGTTCTCGCGCGATGAGTTTAAGGAACTGGTGCGCCGGTACGGCGGGAATCCGTCGGAGAGTGTCAGCGGGAATACATCGCTGCTCGTAGCCGGGGAAAACGCCGGGTCTAAACTGGATAAGGCGAAAAGCCTGGGCATCAGGATCATCACGCCCGAAGAATTTATCACGCTGTTGGGAATAAAATAAGGGCAGTTCAAATAACCTCGCTTTTTTTAAAAAAACAAGGTATTATTAGTAATGAAACGCCCAATGGACACGTTCTTTTTGTAGTATTTTAAGTGACCATAAATAGATCGGACAGGGGGTTTATATGGTACATCCCGCGAGTTACACTATTCAGAATGCCGACGGTTCGGTGCAATGCTTCCTCTGTCCGCACCATTGCCGGATAAAGGAAGGAATGCGCGGTCTTTGCGGAGCGAGGAAGAACGAGGGCGGCACCCTCGATAGCCTGATCTACTCGCGGATTTCCGCTATTGCTGTCGATCCTATTGAAAAGAAGCCACTTTATCATTATTTTCCGGGGAAAATGATCCTTTCTATCGGGACGGTCGGGTGTAATCTCCGCTGTCAGTTCTGCCAGAACCATCATCTCTCCCGTTATTTCGAGGACACGGTCATGGAGCCTCTCAACGAGCTGACGCCGAAAGAGGCGTTGAAGGCCGTCCGTCAGGCCGACTCGTTCGGAATAGCCTATACCTATTCGGAACCGTCGATCTGGTTCGAGTATATCCTCGATGTCTCGCGGCTCCTGAAGAACGAGGGCTTGAAGAATGTATGGGTGACGAACGGTTATATCGATAAAGAACCGTTAGAGGAAATGCTTCCCTTTATGGATGCCGCGAATATCGACTTGAAGGCGTTCTCCGATAAGAACTACCTCAAACTCGGCGGGAAGCTCCAGCCGGTGCTGGACACGATCCGCAGGTGCTACGATTACGGCGTGCATATCGAACTGACGACTCTGATCGTACCCGGGATGAACGACGAGCTGGACGAGCTATCCGCGCTTGTGAAATGGATCGCCGCGATTGACAAAACAATTCCGTTTCATATCTCGCGTTATTTTCCGCATTACCAGTACGAGAAGCCTTCTACCGACATCGACCTGCTCGCGCAGGTGTCCGACATGGCGAAGGAAAGCCTCGACTACGTCTACCTCGGAAATGTGATGTCCGACAGCAACACCTACTGCAAGGTATGCGGAAACCTACAGGTAAAACGGGTAGGTTATATCACCGAGACGATCGGGTTGAACACGGAATCGGGGACGGTAAAATGCGGAAAGTGCGGCACACAGGCGAAATTTATCCTCGAATAAGGGGCGTATAGTGACGGAAATAGTTTCCGCTAAGAACGGGGAAAGGACTATAAAAAAGGACGGGATGTTTCTCTTATCCCGATACGACCCCGGGAAAGAGATCGAACGTTTCCTCGGTGGAATTCGTCCCGGTGCGGCGTATGTCCTTTTCGGCAACGCGGCCGGGCATCTTACGAGCGCGCTTGTGTCTCACGGAAGTCCCCCTAACGATATCCTTGTCTGCGAGCCTGATGAAACCTTATACAATTTCGAACAATCGAACTCCCGCCTCGGCGAGTTGTTTCACGGAACTGTTCCCCATGAGAAACTAAAGTCGTGGATGGAAAGGAGTCTTGCCGCGGGGAAACGGCCCGAGCTGGTTGCGCTTCCGTCATTCGTCAAAGCCTATCCTCACTCCTTCGCGCATCTTGAAAGGTCGTTTCTCGAATGCCTCGCGGTATCGGTCGAAAACCTCAAGGTCGAGGCGTATTTCTCGAAACTCTGGCTGATCAACTATCTCCGTAATTTGTCTTCGTGCCTTTCGGGCGAAGGCCGCAGATATATCGCCTATCCCGAAAACGGAAAGCCCGGGATCGTTCCGGTGATCGTTGCGTCAGGCCCGTCGCTCGACAATTGGCTCCCGGAATTGAAACAGCGGAGGAAAAACGTCTTCATCATCTCCGTGCTCTCGGCGGGGAGGACTTTGCTTTCCGCCGGGATCGAGCCGGATATTCTCCTGATCAGCGACGCGGGAGCCGCCAATAGGATTCATTTCGACGGTATCCCTCCGCATATCCCGGTCTTCGCGAGCGTCTACGCGAATAGCGCGCTTCTTTCCGCAATCTCAAACCCGGTGACGTATTACGATCTCGAGGCCGAGACGGACGCGCCCACGTTCAGGACGCAGTCGCCGTCGGTGACGATAGACGCGGGGAATCTTGCCCTAAGGCTATTCGCGCGGAAGCCTGTTTTCTGCGGGTTCGATCTCTGTTACTCGAAGCATAAAGGCAGTCATAGCAGGCACAACGCCCTTTCCGAACTGCGGCGCGTGAAGGACACCGGACGGATGAGGAGTTATGAATCGTTTGCGACATCGTACTATCGACGGAAAGACCTCTTGATCGAAGCGGGTGTGGAAACCAACCGGCATCTGATGATGCTCAGTTCTTACGCGGACGAAGTCTTTAATGGCTGCGGATTTCTTCCCGGCGGTGTCGAATTCCCGGCAATGATCAAGATCGACGCCCTTCCCGAAAGCGATACTATCGGGGAACGGTACAGTGTTCCCTCGGTCTTTGCTTCCCTGTTAAGGGATAAGATTTCAGCGCGGCTTGGTAAAACTCTCGATATTTTGAAGGATTCGGTAGCTCCTGAAATGAATCGAATGTTTCTCCGGGAAAAACTCGCCGGAATTGATATTCATGCGATTTCTGATTATTATTTATTGAAGATAAAATCACTGATAGGTGAATAACCTGGAGTTGAAGATGAAGCCCTATCTATTTCCGGTCTTTTTCGCGCTGACTATAATTTTTATTTCATGCGGTAATAATCTTGACGATGAAGCGGTACGTGCATTAAAAAAGCTCTACGCATGGAAAACCGGTGATAATCTGTTCGCGTTAACGAATAATTTCATTCTCAATTCCGATCTCTCAAACGGTAAATCCCCCGATCTGATGAAGCTCAGCAAGATATGGTTTACCGCAACAAGGAAGGGAAGCGTCGATAAAGTCGAGATATTGAAAAATCTGAACGACGGCCATACGGCGAATATCCTCTATAACCTCTATTTCCTCGACGGTTCAACCGAAATGAGCAATATGGCACTCCTGATTAAAATCGGAGGAATCTGGAAACTATCTATAAATTAATAAAGCCGTCTTTCGACGGCCTTATTCTTATTCGATCTTCTTACCAAACGGTTTGTACTTCTCGAAGTCTTTCTTGATATCCTCGATACAACTCGAACAGCAGAGCACGAATTCATATCCGTTCTGCGTATAACGGATTTCTTTTCCCGGCTCGATCTTGTCGCCGGTGACTGGGCATGTCAAGACGGTCTCGTTGCTTACCTTCGCGCCCATCGAGTGGTCCATCGTCGAATGATCCATCGAATGCATCTGCGCGGGGGCATTGGTCGCGGTTTTCGAACCGCCCGAGTTCCCGCAGGACACCGCGAAGACCGCAAAAAGCGACAAGGCGAAAATACTGAAGACTTTCATTTTATATCCTCCTAATTGTTCTTGATTTGGTTCTTTAAAGCTCTTTCCATAACGATACTGTTCAGGAGCGGTACGACGATAATAGTAATCAGCTCGATTGTCATACCGCCGATGGAAGGAATCGCCATCGGTAGAATTATCTCCGTCCCGCGTCCTGTCGCCCAGAGAATCGGGACAAGCGCGAGGATGGTGGTAACAGTGGTCATGAATAACGGGCGTATCCGTCGCTGAATAGCCGTCAGAATGATGTTATGGATATCTTTGATGGAATGGATCGCGGTGCTCTTTTTTATTTCGTTGATATATGTTGTCAGGACTATGCCGTCGTCGACCGAAATCCCGAAGAGAGCGACAAAACCGACCGCCACCGCGATACTCATCTTATAACCCAAAATCCATAACAGGATGAGTCCGCCAGATAGGGTGATGGGTATCGCAAGAAAGACGATGATAGACTGCTTTGCCGAACCGAGGGTGAAATACAGAATAATGAAGATCGCGAGGAGACAGACCGGAAGCGCGATCCTGAGCTTCTCGAACGCCTTGATCTGGTTTTCAAAATCCCCGGCGAATTCGTAATAGTATCCCTTCGGCATCTGGAGCTTTTCGTCGATCAGCTTCTTCGCCTCCTGTACGAATTCGACCGGCCCGGTTCCGGGCAGAAGGTTCAGATAGACGATACCCCGCAGAATGCCGTCTTCGCTATTGATCATTCCCGGCCCCATTACGACCTGAATCTTTGCCAGACGCGACAGGGGTACTTTCTCGCCGTTGGGGGTGATGAAGAGCAGGTTCTGCAGAGCTTCCAGGCTATCGCGGTATTCCCGCATGAAACGGATGCGGATCGGGTAGCGTTCACGCCCTTCGATGGTCATTGTCAGGTTTTCCCCGCCGATAGCGGTTTCGATCACCTGTTGGACGTCCATAATAGTCAACCCGAACTTCGCGATCTCGTTCCGGTCGATGATGTATTCGATATACGGCTTTCCGATAATACGTTCCGCGTAGGAGTCGGAATAGCCCTTTACCTGACGGACAATCTTCTCGATCTCGAGGGTGAGGCTTTCGATTACCGCGAGATCGGGTCCGAAGACCTTAATCCCGACCGGGGTGCGGATTCCGGTCGACAGCATGTCGATCCTGTTCTGGATCGGCTGTGTCCATATATTCCCCACTCCGGGAATTTGCAATGCGTGGTTCATCTCGTTGATAAGTTTCTCTTTTGTCATCCCCGGCCGCCAGAATTCTTTCGGCTTAAGGTTTATGATCGTTTCTATCATTTGGACGGGGGCGGGATCGGTCGCGCTGTCTATTCTTCCGAGCTTTCCGACTACCGATTCCACTTCCGGAAACGATTTCAGTATTTCGTTCTGTTTCTTGAGGACGTCATGGGTTTGGCTCAGCGACGCCGAAGGAAGGAGGACGGGCATAAAAAGAAACGATCCTTCGTCAAGCGGCGGACGGAACTCGTTTTTGATCTCGAAAACCGTAAGATACACGGCGAAAACTAATATCGCCGCGGGAACCGCGAGAATCCATTTACGCTTGAGACACCATCCGATCAATGCAGTCCCGATCTTTTTCAGGCGTTTCCCCAGAAGAAAAGTAAGGAAGACGAAAATCGCCGTAAAGATAAGCATCCAGATATTGTTGATCATCCACTTCCCGATGCCGGGCCAGTCTATCCCCTGCCACACATTGATGAGAGCAAGCACTCGCTCTATCAAGACTACGGAAGCGATAATGACACCCGCCGTCTTGAGTTTGAAAAGAGTTTTCTTCCCGCCGAACTTTTCAAGAAAACGGGACATACGGTTTCCGCCCGGGAGAACGAAGTCGATATAGAGTGACGGGAGCAGGAAAAGAGCGGAAAGCAATGAACCTACGAGGACGAACGTCTTGGTATACACTACCGGATGGAAAAGCTTCGCGCTTTGTCCCTCGAGCACGAGGATCGCAAAGAAGGGGACGATAGTAGTCAGGATCGCGCCTAATACGGCTCCGGCGACTTCACCCGCGCCGTTTTTGACGGTCTGGATACGGCTTTGAATATCCCCGTTTTTCAGTCCGTCCGCGGTGATCGTGCTGTGGATATTTTCCGTCATAATGATCCCCATATCAACGATAGTCCCGATCGCGATGATGATGCCCGCGAGCGACATGATATGCGCGTCGACATGGAAGAGTTTCATCATGGCGAAAGAGAATAATACGGATATCGGGAGCGAGAGCGAGATGATCATACTGATCCTGAACGGGAGTAAAAACGCGAGAATGACCGCGATTGTAATAATGATTTCAATAATGAGTGCTTCCGTGAGAGTACCCTGTGTTTCGAGGATGAGACCTGTTCTGTCATAGAACGGCACTATCTGCACCCCGCTCGGAAGTCCGGGTGTGATCTCGGCGATCTTGGATTTCACCTTGTCGATAACGGCTTTTGGGTTTTCTCCGTAACGCATGATTACGACGCCGCCGACCGCCTCGACACCGCCTTTATCGAGAACCCCTTCGCGGTAGTCGGGGCCGATAACGACCTTGCCTATATCGGAGACTTTTACCGGTACGCCGCTAAAAGAACCCAGGACGATGCTTTCGATATCCTCGACTGTCTTGATGAAACCGACTCCGCGGACAAGGAAGTCCATCCCGTTCATCTCGATCTGTTTCGCCCCGACATCAAGGTTAGAATCTTTAACCGCGTTTATGACGGCGGAAACAGGTATCCCGTAAGCGAACAGTTTATTCGGATCGATATCGATCTGGTACTGCTTGACATACCCTCCGACACTTGCGACTTCGGAAACACCCTCGACCGAGGCGAGAGAGTACTTGATATACCAGTCCTGAATAGTGCGGAGTTCTTGAAGGTTGAGGCCCGGCCCCTCGACCGTGTACCAGAACACCTGACCTAAGCCGTTGGCGTCCGGGCCGAGAATAGGGGTCACTCCCTCGGGGAGCAGCGTCGCCGCGTAATTGAGTTTCTCGAGAACACGGCTGCGCGCGAAGTAGAAGTCGACATTGTCCTCAAAGATGATGTAGATGATTGAAAAGCCGAACATACTCTGCGCGCGGATTTCCTTCACGCCGGGGACGCCCTGAAGGGAAGTGGATAACGGGAACGTCACCTGGTCTTCGATATCCTTTGGGCTTCTCCCCGGCCAGTCGGCATAGACGATAACCTGGTTCTCGCCGATATCGGGTATCGCGTCGACCGGCACCGAGTTCATCCCGAATATCCCGGCGGCGATGATTACCCCGAAAAGCAGGTATGCGACAAGCCTATGATCTATCAGAAAACCCGATATTTTCATCAAAAATTTCGACATCGGTTACCTCCGGTTATTTATGCTCGTGGTTGAGCGATCCGGAATACTGTATAGAGGAGCTTCCCGAAAGCTGAGCCTGTGAATCGATCAGGTACGCGCCGTGCGTGACTACGATTTCCCCTTCTTTCAGACCGGCCAAGACCGGATAATACCCGCCCGCTTTTTTCATCACGATCACCTCGCGCCCTTCGTACTTGCCGTTACCGAGAGAGACATAGACTATTTTCCTCATCCCGGTATCGAGAAGCGCGGTATCCGGGATCACAAGCGCTTTTTTCGGTGATTTGATCTTGATCGACGCGTCGACATACATCCCAGGCTTCAGGAGGCCGCTCTTATTATCGAACTCCGCGCGGATTTTAAACGTCCGCGTCATCGGATCGAGCACCGGATACACGAACGAGATTTTCCCTTTCAGTGTCTGATCGGGATACGCTACGCTCACAGCGGTAACTTCCATCCCGGGCTGGACCACCCCGCTGAATTCTTCGTAGATTTCAGCCTCCATCCATACCGTGGACAGGTCGGCGATCTCGTAAAGGATATCGCCCTCCATCACATACATCCCGTTTACGGCGTTCAGTTTCAGGACAGTACCCGATGCCGGGGCGTAGATCGGCATATGGATCATCGTCTCGCCGGATTTCAGAATACCGTCTATTTGGGAAGCGGTCACGCCGAGAAGGGAAAGTTTCTTCTTCGCCGTCTCGAGCAATGACTGAGATAATTGACCGATTTGGGCATTGGTAAAATCTTTATACGCGAGGAGCAGTTCTTCCTGCGCCGTTATGAGCATCGGGGAATAGAGCAGAAGCAACGGCTGGTTTTTTGATACCGCCGCGCCCGTGTAGTTGACGAAGAGTTTGTCGATCCTGCCGTCGATTCTCGCGCTGATCATATAGAGTTTCTGCTCGTTATATCCGATCTTTCCGACCGTCGAAATGATATTCGTGATCGACATAACCTTCACTTCCGAAAGCCGGACGTTGATCAGCTTTTCCTGCTCCGGGGTGATCTGCACCGAAGAAAACACTCCTTTATCCGTGATATATTTCGGGGCGAGATCCATTCCGCAGATAGGGCACTTCCCGGGCTGTTCGGAACGCACCTCAGGATGCATCGGGCAGAAATAGAATTCGATCGCCGCGTTCTGAGCTTCGGGATATTCCACGGGTACGAGTTCCATTTTACAAATAGGACAATTCCCCGGTTCGTGTCTTTTTACCTCCGGATGCATCGAGCAGGTGTAGTACCAGACTTCGCCCGCGGCCTTAGCGGAAACTTCCTTTGCATAGACCGGGATGTATTCGTGCCCGTCCTCATCCCTCATCGGTTCGGCGGAGACTAATTGCGGGTTATGCGGGTGCTGGTAGTAGAGTATCGTTTTATTTTCCGCGCCGCATGACGCAAGAAGCGCAATCGTTAAAATACTGAGGGTTATGTAAATCTTCGTAATCATTTTCGCCTCCTAAAACTCGTAATATCGGTTGCCCGTCATGACTTCCAGCTCCAGCACTTCCTCGAAAAGCATCCTTTCCGTCATGATATATTCCGTCCGCATCTGGTAGAACATGAGAATACTGCTCAGAAGCTCGCTGAAACCCGCCTTCTGTACCTGGTAGGCGGAGAGCATGCTCGAGATATTGTTCTCGCTCAGTTTCAGGATTTGTCCCTTGAGTAACAATACCTGCGCGGTCAGGCTCTTGATCTTCAACAGCATTCTTTCCGTTTCTTTCATTACGGCGTCTTTCATCGCCGCCTTCATTGTTTCGGCTTCGGCTTTCTTTGAGACGTAGAAATCCGTCATCCCCTGCTTTTTTCCATAAGAGAATACCGGGAGATTGAACGAGAGGTTGACCGAAAACATGTGCTCCTGCATGGCGGGTGTGTACATATAACTCGCGCCGACACCGAGGTCGGGATAGAATTCCGCGATGGATAAAGCGATCATATCGGAGTACTTTTTTATCTGCGTTTCCGCGATCTGTACCTCAGGCGAATTACTCGCGGCGGTCTGCGCGATGGAGAGATGTTTCTGCGGGTCGAGGCCGATTTTGTTAAAATCCAGTACCGGCGGGGCAATAACCAGATTCATATAAGGAAGGTCGAGAATATCGATCAGCGTGTTCCCGATGATCGCCATCCTGTTCGAAAGTTCGATAAGTGTGAACTGAACGGCGGCGATCCTGATCTCGACATCGACGATCCCCGCGATCATTCCTTTCCCCGTGGCGTATTCCGTTTTCAGAATCGACTTGAGCTTATCCAGCATGAGGAGTTTATCCGTCTCGATCTTCGCCTGCTCTATTACCGCGGAATAATCGAGGACAAGCGAAAGCACGAGTTTTCTGATTTTACGTTTCTCCATCTCCAACTGAAGTTTCGATGCAAGATAGTCCATTCCTGCGGCGTCCTCGAGCGCGCCGTTTTTGCCCCATAACGGGAACATCTGCTCGACCGAAATCATGTGCTGGAGTTTGCCGGGGTCGGCGGGCGAGATATACTGCACCGAGTACATCAACATGAGGTCGCTCCACATGTTCTTCGCGCCGATATCCGCCTTCATCGCGTCGACCATTAAGGAGGTCTGTTTCAGATTGAGATTATTCGAATAGGCAAGCTCGACAAGGGCATTTGCGCTGAATACCTCCGCGTGGAGTGACGGATGAAGAGCAAAAAGGAAAACCGCCGCAATGAGGAATCTCATAACCCCTCCTGATTACTACTAATTCTGTAATATTAGTAGTATATTATACAATTTCGGTTAGATTGTCAAGAAAAAATTTCAATAAGTGCCGAAAATTTTATCGCCGGCGTCGCCGAGGCCTGGAAGGATATAACCCTTATCGTTGAGCTTCTCATCCAGCGCGGCGGCATATATCTCGAAGTCCGGATGGTCTTTCTGGAGCCGTTCGACACCTTCCGGCGCGGCGACCAGGAAAATCCCCTTGATCTTCCGGCAGCCTTGTTTCTTCAGTATCCCCACCGTTTCCGAGACGCTTCCGCCGGTCGCGAGCATGGGATCGAGGATGATCGCGGTGTAATCGGCGATATTCGGGACGAGGTTTTCGTAGTACGGGACGGGCTGAAGGGTGACCTCGTCGCGATAGATGCCCATAACGGAAACTCTCGCCCACGGCATCATGCTGAGTGCGCCGTTGACCATACCCAATCCCGCGCGCAGGATCGGCAGAAGAGTGATCCGTTTATCCTTGATATGACGCACTGTTAATTCGGACGACCAACCGTGGATGGAGCAGGACTCGGTAACCGTATCCCTGACCGCTTCATAGGTAAGGATCGCGGAAATCTCCGTGGTCAATTCGCGGAAGCTTTGAATATCGATATCTTTCTTCCTGAGTAATCCCATCTTGTGCGAGACAAGCGGATGATCGATAAACCGGACGGGCATATCATTCTCCTGATCGTTTTCCATTATTTTAATATTTATATAAATTACTTGCAATGTATAGGCGAGTTTGGTAAAATAGAACGGGTGTAGGAGAGTACAGAATGGAAAACGGTACGGGCGTTTTTGTCGAGAAGCAGAAAATGAGTTTCTGGTGGGTGTGGATTATCGTGATCGCTTCCGTCGCTTTTGCGTGGTATCTGTTTATCGGGCAGATCATTCTCGGTCATCAGCTCGGAAGCAAACCCGCGCCCGATTTTATTATCTTTATTGTCTGGGTGACGACAGGTATCCTTTTTCCCTTGATCTTTTTATCGATTCGCCTCAGTGTCCGGGTAGCGCATGAGGGAGTGTTCTACCGTTTCTTCCCGTTCCAGATGAAAGAGCGGATTATCGCTTTTAGCGAGATCGTGTCCGCCGAAGCGGTCGAGTATAAACCTATTCTCGAGTACGGCGGATGGGGTATTCGGCGGGGGAAGAACGGATGGGCGTATACGATGACCGGTAAAAGAGGCGTAAGGATAACTACTGCCGCCGGGAAAACAATTCTGCTCGGTTCTCTTAAGGCAGACGAACTCGCGAACGCGATAAACAGCTTAAGAAAATAGACTGAAAGAAAACGGGAGGCATTGTGGGTCTCGAGTGCACGAAGTGCGGAAAAACGAACCGTGATATCGCGAAGTATTGTAAGTATTGCGGAAATCCGTTTACTGCCGGTGAAAATGTTAAAAACGGGCTGGCGGTAATCGACGACCTTGTCGGCCTCGATAATATAAAGAAAGAAATCCAGAAAATGGTCACGGTGATCGAGGGGATGAAGCGCGAGGGGCGCTTGATCCCGATGAACTTCAATACCGTCCTTGTCGGCTATTCCGGCACGGCGAAAACCCTGATCGGGAAAATCCTCTGCCATATCTTTTATGCTTACGGCTTGATCCAGAAGGAACAGCCGGTAACTTATAAAAGCAACGACCTGATCGGAATGAGCAAGGGGGTCTTCAAACAGCGGATCGACGACGCGAGAGGCGGGGTACTGTTCATCGACGACGCGGAGCTGCTTGTCAAGCCGGAGGCCAAGGCCGGCGACGTACTGAACACGTTGCTCGCCGAGATCGACCGTAAGCCCGACGACCTGATCGTCATTGTGACCGGGCTGCCGTTCGGGCTCCGCGATTTTCTCCAAAAGGACGAAAACGCCAGCTTCATCGGGCGGTTTAAGAATATCTTCTATATCGCGGATTACAGTCCCGACCAGCTTACCAAGATCGCCGAAAAGGAACTCGTTAAGGCCGGATTTATCGCCGAACAGCCTTTGCTGGACAAACTGGTCAAACGATTCAGGTATTTAGTGAAAGAGGAAAAAAAGGTCGATACCGAGAGCTTCCCGAAAAACGGGCATATGGCAGTCCAAGAAGCCGCGAAACTGATCGATTCCTACTATCTGCGGAAGGCCTCGGATAAAAAAATCCTCCCCGAAGATATCGTAGGAAAGATCGAAGAACGGAAACCACTCGAAGAGATCATGAAGGAACTCGACGAGTTTATCGGGATGAAGCATATCAAGGATTCTGTCCGCGACCTGTACAGGCAGGTCAAGCTCAGGAAAGCCCGTCTGGAACACGGGGTCGGCAACGAGAAACCGATCTCCTTCCATTCCGTCCTCACCGGGAATCCCGGGACAGGTAAGACCTCGGTCTGCCGGATTATCGGGAGCATCTTCGAGGCGATCGGGGTGCTCGATTACGGGCATATCGTAGAAGTCGACCGCAGTAAGATGGTCGGGTCGTATGTCGGCCACACGGGGCCGTTGGTAAACAGGCTCTGCGATCAGGCGATGGGCGGTATTCTTTTCATCGACGAGGCATACGAGCTCTATCAGAGCAAGGACGACGATTTTGGGCATGAAGCCATTACGACACTAATCAAGCGGATGGAAGACGACCGCGGGAAGTATTTCGTATTCGCGGCGGGGTATCAGGAAGAGATGGAGCGTTTTGTCAACTCCAACCCCGGGCTGAAATCCCGTGTGGATATGTATTTTCATTTCGACGATTACTCGCCCGGGGAACTCGCGGATATCCTGAAAATTATGGTGAAGAAAGAGAAATACGCCATCGACGATGCCGCCATGGAAAAGGTTCACATTTATATGAAGGAATTGTGCGCGGGCAAGACGAGGAATTTCGGGAACGCACGCGAAGCACGGAAACTCTTCGAGAAACATATCAAAAGCCTGCAGTCTAAACGCATAGCGGATATGATGGACAACGAGGGCTTCGATAAGGCGGAATTGACGAAAATTACCGCCGCCGACATTCCCGACCATCCCGACCCGGTGTCGGGACAGGAAGCCGCGCCGAACCAGTTTGAAAAAACGGTGGACACGGTCAAACAAGGCCTCGAACAATATAAAAAGGATTTACAGGAAATACAAAAAGGACTGAACGATGTCAGCCCCGAGAATGGAGAAAAGAAATGAAATGCGGATTCTGTAATTCCGTCATAGACGACGATTCGATATTCTGCGACCAGTGCGGAAAAAAAGTGACTGCGTCCGTACCTAAACCGGAAAGCGCCCAGCCGATGAACAAGAACGAAGAGCCGAAATCGTACTTATCCAAATTAGGCGATATTTTTTATAGGAAATAGTAAGTCTAACCCCAGTTCTATTCGAAGCGAGTTCATGTTCTTTCCGGGATAATAGTTCTTCTCGGCAATCGCCTTTTTCAAAACTCTATTTCTCTCTGACACTTTTCCTTTTTGACACTGGGGATAAAATAACGTAAGATAATGGATTAATATTCGGAGCGGAAAGGTGTACGATCAGCATGGGATATGGCATGAAAACTCGCAGGTAAGGGCTGGAGATATCGATCCGCAGGGAAGGCTAAAGGCTCTTGCGATTGTCGGATTATTTCAGGAAGGCGCCGCCAATCACGCCGGATACCTCAAGGTCGATTACTACAAACTGATCCCGATGGACCTTGCGTGGGTTCTCTCGCGGATCATTGTTAAGGTCGAAAATCTCCCGGGATGGAAGACAAATCTCGAGATGAGGACTTGGCCCACCGGATTCGAAGGCCTATTCGCGTTCCGCGACTTTATCCTGACATCCCCGGAAGCGGGAAACGTCGCGCGTGCGGTCACATCGTGGGTGCTGATTCACCCCTCGAAAAAAATCCCCGCCCGGAAACACGACATATTCGGAAGCATCCCGTTCAATAAGGATATCCGCAGTCTCGATCTTTATCCCCGGAAACTTCCCCCGCTCGAGGACTGGGATTGGGAAAAGCAGTATGAAGTCCGTTACCACGAGATCGATCTGAACTGGCATGTGAACAATATCTATTACCTGCAATGGGCGCTCGAGAGTATGCCGGGCGAGTTTCTCGATTCTTCCAGTATCCGCGAGTTCGAGATCAATTTCCTGTCAGAGGCGTTATACGGCGATAAGGTCGTCTGCCGGACGAAATGCCGCGATACAAATAACCTTCTTTATTCCCATCAACTGCTCAATCCCGCTACCGGGAAGGAACTTGCGCGGATACGCACCGAATGGCGCAATGAAAAGTAACAAGCATTATACAATACCCGTCTTCATCCCGTTCGCCGGATGCCCGTTCAAATGCGTATTCTGCGACCAAAACAGGATTACCTCACGGGACGGCCTCCCTTCGCCCGGCGATATCGTCAGGATCGCCGAGACTTACCTCGGCACCCTTCCGGTTGACGGCGCGGAAATCGAGATCGGATTTTTCGGCGGGACGTTTACCGGACTTCCGATAGAACTTCAGAAGAAATATCTCGACACCGCGCGTACGCTTATCGAAAACACCGCTATTTCATCCATTCGGCTTTCCACTCGTCCCGATAGGATTGACAAACAGGTGATCGGACTGTTACGGAATTACCCGGTCGGGACGATAGAGCTGGGCGTCCAGTCGCTTGACGATCACGTTCTTCAATTATCGGGGCGCGGGCACACCGCACTGGATACGTTGAACGCCTCGCGCCTCATCAAAGAAGCCGGTTTCAGGCTCGGCCACCAGATTATGATCGGCCTGCCCGGCGATACCCGCGAGACGTCGATGAAGACCGCGTCGGATTCCGCGGCGATGAGGCCGGACGATGTCAGGCTCTATCCGGTCCTCGTGATCGAGGGAACGAGACTCGCGGAAGACTATCACGCCGGTAGATATTCACCCCTTCCTCTTGACGATGCGGTCCGGATCGCCGCCGACATCATCCCGTTATATGAACAGGCTGGGGCTAAGATCATCCGCGCGGGTCTGCATCCGTCCGAGGAACTCACTTCGGACGGCAAGTTGCTTGCCGGGCCGTACCACCCGTCGTTCAAAGAGCTGGTCATGACCGAACTCTGGCGGCGGGAATTCGAGTCTCTTCCGGGAGATCGCTTGAAACACCTGAAATTGACCGTCCCTTCACATGAAATCAATGCGGCGGCGGGATACCGCGGACAGAACAAAAAACTCCTCATCGGGAAATACCGTGCCGTGTCGTTCCGGGGTTCGGACAGTTTGGATGGACGGAGGTATGATGCGGTTCTTGATTGACTCGATGGCGCCTGAGACCGCGAAAGAGACGCTTTCAAAGTACGGCGGGATTATCGAGGTATCGTCGGACGGCATCGTCTACCCGGCGATTTCCGGGCATCCGGACATATTTTTCTGCCGGGTAGGCGGTAAACTTCTTGCCGCGCCGAATACCCCGCCCAATCTGCTGAAAGAGCTTTACATTGATGGGAAAGAATTTGTGAGAGGGAAAATGCCTCTCCAAAGCAAATATCCCGGCACCGCGATCTACAATTGCTTTTCCGACAGCCGTTATCTGGTACACCGTTTCGATTTGACAGACCCGGAGATTCTCGAACTCGCTGGCGGCAGGGAGATGATTCATGTCCGGCAGGGGTATTGCAGGTGCGGGATTCTGGCTGTCGGAGAAGGAACCTACTTGACTTCCGATCCCGGCACGGAACGGGCACTCAGGGAACACGGGCTCGACGCCGTGTATTTCGATCCGGCGGGTATTCGCCTCGATGGTTTCCCCCACGGTTTTATCGGGGGATGCGCGGGGATGCATGGGGATAAGCTATTTCTTTGCGGGGCGGTGAATAACATACAGTATAAGTATGATATAAAAGCCGCCGCGCGGCGCAACGGGATCGAGATTGTCGAATTATACGGCGGCCCGCTGATTGATATAGGCGGAATTATCGCGGTTGAAAATTCGTAAAAGCGTGTTAAACTATTCTTAATGTTATCCCCATTCGACGCTCATTTTATACGCCGGAATTAGCCGAAATTATTTTATCGCAATCATTTGACACATAATCGTTTATTTGTTAAAATAGGGAAAGAAAGGAATCAATTAGGAAGTGCTCCCGTGAAGGAAACTAAAAAAAGCCTTTGGGAAAAAGTAAAAAAATACTTGCATTATGGGATTATCCCGATCGGTCTCCTGTTCGGTATCCTGTTCTCGCTGACCTACACCGGGAATATCTTTCACCTGAAAATTTATGACCTGTTTTCAAACGCGAAATCTAAACCCGCGGAATGGGATAAGATTGTCTATGTCGATATCGACAACCAGTCGCTCGATGTGATCGGGCGGTGGCCGTGGCCGAGAAAGACAATGGGCGAAGCTATCGAGGCGATGAATATCTTCGGCGCTGAAAAGGTCATACTCGATATCGAGTATATCGATAAGTCCGATATCACCCTCGATGAGGAAGTCTATCAATACGTTACCGAATACGGCGGTAAATTGACAAGCGAAGAGTTGATCAACAATATCGCGTACAATCCCGATATGAGTTTCGCGAAGAGCATTTATGAGGCCGGCAATGTCTATCTCGCATGCCGGGGTGTCGAGTCAACATTAAAATCGAATGAATCCGACCTTCAGACGATCGCCGACACCTATTTTCTCCCGTTAAAAGATCCCAAGCTCGCCGGGCAGCTTGTCCGCGACGACTTCATGGAACTCCCTGTTTTTCCGTTATATACAGGCGCTAAGGGTGTAGGGTATACTTCTATCGAATACGATCCCGACGGCGTAGTCCGGCGCATCGCTCTATTTCATACCCTTGGGACAAACTACCTCTCGGCGCATCTTTCGGTAATTGCGTTATTGGACGAGCTACAAGTCGATAAATCGAATATCGTGATCGTGCCCGGACAGCATATCATCCTGAAAGCCACCAACGGCGATATCGTGATCCCGGTCGACGAAAAGGGGAACCTGCTTGTCAACTGGAGCAATCCGTTTACTAACTCGTTTACCCATATTCCGATTGTACATTTCCTAAACTACTACAATAACATCCAGTATATGACCAAGTACGCCGACTACTTCGATGCAGAGACATTGAGCCTGATCAGCAACGAGAATGAAGAGTTAAAGAAGAAGCTCGAGATCGTCCGGGGGAAAATTGTCATAGTCGGGAATACTTCGACATCGCAGACCGATATCGGTTCCCTGCCTATCGATCCGTACTCGCCTCTCGTCCTGGTCTACGGTAACGTGATCAATACGATCTACCAGAAGGCGTTCCTGTTCGAGGTACCGTTCTGGCAGAATCTCCTCCTGATGGTAATATTCTCGCTCGCTATCCTACTGTTCGACAGGCGGATCAAGGCGGCGTGGCAGGAAGTCATCCTTACAGTAATCGCTCTCCTTCTCCTTGTGCTGACCTACTTAGGTGCGATCTCATGGTTCGGTATGGTATTCAATTACGCGATGACCCTGACAGGAATAGCCCTTATCTATATCGGGTATGTCGTGGCGAAGTTCATCCTGTTCGATAAGGAAAAGAACTTCATCAAATCGGCGTTTATGCATTACCTTTCGCCGGAAGTCGTAAGACGGGTGATCGACAACCCGGCGTTGCTCAACCTTGGCGGCGAGAAACGTGAGATTACCGCGTATTTTTCGGATATCCAGGGATTTACTTCTATCTCCGAGATGATGAACCCGGAAGAGATAGTCGCGTTCCTCAACGAATACCTGACCGAAATGACGAATATCATCCTTGAGAATAACGGAACCGTGGATAAATACGAAGGTGACGCTATAGTAGCCTTCTTCGGCGCGCCGCTTCTCCAGCCCGATCATGCTAAAAGGGCTTGTGCGGCGGTAATCGCGATGCAGAAACGGCTCGTGCAGTTACGTCTGAAATGGAAAGGCGAAGGCAGGCCGGAGATTATCGTCCGCATGGGTATCAATACCGGGGACGCCGTTGTCGGGAATATGGGTTCCCAACAGCGTATGGACTATACCATGATGGGCGATACGGTCAACCTCGCTTCGCGTCTCGAGGGCGCGAACAAGTTCTATGGCACGATGTCGATGATTTCCGAGACCACCTACGAGGTCGTGAAGTCGGAGTTCCTGATCCGTGAGCTCGATAACCTGAAAGTGGTCGGTAAGGATAAACCGATCAGAGTGTATGAATTGATCGATACGCTGGCGGATGCCTCGGCTGGCGATAAAGAAAAGGTCGAAGTATTCGCACAGGCGATGGGATTGTACAAGACTAAAAAGTGGAATGAGGCTATACAGATTTTTAAAGAGTTAAAAGAAAAGTATTCCGATCCGCCCTCGGGGGTATATATGGAAAGATGCGACGAGTTTATCAAGAACCCGCCGCCGGCGAATTGGAATGGAGTGTATGTGTTAAAGTCTAAAGGATAAGGAGGAAGGGAATGAAAGTATTACTTTCCATTGCGATGCTTTGCGCGGCAAATCTCGCGATGGCGTTATCAACTACCGATATCGATGCGATGCTGCAGAAAGAGACACTGACGGTAGAAGAAGGGGTTTGGAGCGTTTTAGCGATTAAGGAGCCGGGAATTGAAATAGGCGCTGTGTTCAACAACCCTAAGACAGCCCAGTTCAAGAATGCGGCAAAGGAAGAATTGAGCTACGGCAAGCTTTCGAAGATTATTATCGAAGTATTCGATATGCCTTCGGCGTTTCTATATAAGCTTACCGGCTGGGACCGTTACGCGTTTCTTTCGCTTGTCGATGTAAAACTCCTTTCGGATAAGGTCAGCGAATCCAAGGGGATGTCGGGAGAGGAATTGTTTTCAGTGATACACAGGATAAAATCGAAACTTTATCCCGAAGCAGATGATGAAGAAGTAAAAGAAGGAGGTGGGAAATGAGAATAGTATTATCACTTTTATTGGCGTTTGCCGTAGCGGCGAACGTATATGCCGGAAAAGTTAAATCGGTTAAGGGCGATGTAAAGGTAATGGTCGGCGGAAAATGGCAGGCTGTAAAAGTCGGCGCTGAAATTTCAGACGGTACCGCGATCATGACCGGTTACGGCGCTTCGATCGTAGTCAGTTATGCGGCGGGCGAATTCAAGCTCCAGGAGCTCTCCAAGGCCACATATACCGAGAAAAAGAAGGCCGATCTGACTAAGAGCGGTGTGAACCTCGATATGGGTAAGGTGAAGGTCAAATATGACAAACAGGCCGCGCAGGGTAAAGTAGGGTTTACCGTTCAGACCCCTGACGGAAGCGCTTCTGTCCGCGGTACAGAAGAATTGGTCTCGTACTTCCCCGATCTCGGTACATCGATCCTCGTTTTAGTCGGTGAAGTCTCGATATCGAATATTTCCGGCGCGACCGGTTCGTTATACGGCGATCAGCAGTCGGGTTTCGGCGGATTAGGCCTCGATCCCAATTCCGAGGATGTCGGCAATCTGCTTTCCGATCTTTCCGATGGCGAGCTCGATGATGAAGATGTGTTCGATCAGCTTCTTCAGGATCTTCTTCAGGACATCATCCATGAATTACCTTCATTGGATGATCTGCTGAGCAAAGAACCTGAACGGCTGTAATTCCGGGAGGATTGAATGAAAAGAAAGTTGGGGATTATACTCGCGTTATTGGTAACAATCACAAAAGGTTACTCTCTGTATTTCGACTGGAGTCTGCGCGATAGCCTGAGCTTTGTCTATTTCGCCGGATCGACGAATACGAATTCCCAGATGCTCGTGAACTCGGCGTCGATATTGATGAATCTTTATCTGGACGATAAAAAATACCTTTCGTTCGGCCTAAGCGACTATTATTTGCTCAACGGCAACGTCGGGACGAACCATATCTTTATCGACAAGGTATTCGTCAATTATACCGGCGATACGCTCCAGTTCGTACTGGGCAGAAACTACTTCAAGAAACTGAGCGGACTTGTGATGGCCGCCAAGGGAGACGGGCTGAACTTCAAGGCTATCCTGCTGGGCACGGAGATCGACCTTCTGGTGCTTTATTACGGCCTATTGCCCACCCTGATCAGCTCCTTCGAGTTCAATCCTGAAGACCAATTGCAGGGTTCGAAACGCTATACGGGCGGGATTTCAATATCCCGTTACGATTTAATCGGCGAGAAACTTTCGTTGGGATTCTTCTATAGTTTCGATACATCCACAAACACGAAATACCAGCCTTTTTATCTCGAGTTGCATAATGTCGGGAGTTTCGGCGGGAATACCGCCTACCGTTTCGCGTTCGTGTACCAGGGCGGACAGAACCAGACCGCCACAGTTTCATCGTTCGCGGGAGTATTCGACTTCATCTGGAAAATCTCAGGCGCACCGAAGGCCGGGATGATCCTCAGTCTCGGATATGCGAGCGGTGATGCGGATAGGACGAGTGTCTATCCCTCGGGCAATACAAACAGTACGGATTTGCAGTTCAATATCCCCGGGTTCTACGATACCGGTTTGATTCTCTTCCCGAAGTTCTCCAACCTTATTGTCGCGAAGCTTTCGGGCTTTCTCAGCCTCCAGGACATCCTCGTTATCAATCTCAACGCCATGGTGCTGAATAAAGCTGTCGCGCTCGCCCCGATATCGGATAGCGGCGCAAACTTGAACAGTTCGTACCTTGGAACGGAGTTTTCGATCATGATGAAGGCCCATTTGGACTATTCGCTGGATTTAATCTTGTCGGCGGGTATTTTCCTGAAAGGTGATGCCTACAGCGAAAAATCGATGATGTATAAGATATTTACCGGAGCTAATTATAAGATTTGAATGAAACAGGGAGGGTGGAAATTTCCGCCCTCCCTGATCATCTGATATATCTGGGGGTATATATATAATACGGTATCCCCGGGTAAAAGGGAATACCCCGTTCGGAGTATTTTTCTCAAAATCTTTCTTTTTTCAAAAACATTTCTTCGTGATATCATTTTTCTTGGAATAAAAGGAATATTTTATTTTTGCTAAAAAGTAGGATATACTAGTGATAAGAAACTTATTATTCATTCACCAACGATAAAAATCTGAGAAATAGAGTAAAAAATCCAACAACGAAGCAAGGAGTACGAATGAAACCTATCATTTTTCATAAAATTGCGGGAATACTGCTGATACTGACTGCGTCCGGTTGTGTCACGGCGGGGTCGGGGGTGACTGTAAAAGAAGACAGGGTTTTACAGGAATTCACCGGAATTAGTTTTAAGGCCGACGGGAAAATGAATATCATGATGGCGAATGAGAATTCGGTCGAGGTGATCTGCGACGACAACCTTCTCCCGTATATCGTCACTTCGGTGCAGAACGGGACACTGTTCGCGGAGAATATTTCCGGAAACGACATCCCGGGACTTGTTTTCAATATCCGCATGAAGGAACTGAATAAAATCGATTTTTCCGGTTCCGGCTCGATTGTCGTCAGCAATACGATTAAGGGTGAAAGCCTGACAGCGGTAGTCGAAGGATCGGGCAAGCTTGAATTTAAGGCGGAAGTAAAAAAAGCGGCGATGAATCTCGCTGGAGGCGGATTTTTATCCGGCGAATTGATCGCGGATAACGCTAAGTTTCAGATTTCAGGGCCGGGCTCAATGCTGATGAAGGGTAATGTCGCCAATGCATGGGTAGGAATATCCGCTTCGGGCGAGTTTCTCGGTTCCAGCCTTGTCTGTTCCAATGCCGAGGTCGAGCTCTGGGGTTCCGGTAATTGCGAGATCGGGGCGCAGGCGAAGCTGAAAGTGAAGATTTCCGGCGCGGGAAATGTGAAGTACAAGGGAAAACCGAAAATTGAAGAAAACATTCTCGGGGTCGGGAAGATTATTTTTATCAACGAATAGACCGGGAATACGCTTGACTTCAACCGGAGATATATTTAATATATACATATATGTGCACGTGGCCGCATCCTTAGATGAATCATAGGACATGACCGCATGTGAGAGGAAAATGCCGAAAAACACCGCTCATCCCGGAATCTCAGAGGCAATAAAGTCCGGGAGTAGGACTCAGGAACCGCCGTTATTCAGGGTGATTATGCACAACGATCATTATACGACAATGGAATTCGTGGTCATCGTACTAAAAGAAGTTTTCGCGATGACGGAACAGAAGGCAAATATTGTAATGATCGAGATCCATAAAAAAGGCAGCGGGTTTTGCGGAGTTTTTACTTTCGATGTAGCGCTGACCAAAATTGCCAGAGTGCATGAGTTGGCTAGGGAAAACGGGTTTCCCTTAAGGTGCAGTTTCGAGCCGGCATAAAAGCGGAGGGTACTATGGATATCAGCACCGATCTCAATATGATCCTTTTATCAGCGGTCAGCGAAGCGAATAAACGAGGGCATGAGTATATTATGCCCGAACATATCTTGTATGCTTCTCTCTTCAATAATAAAGGTTCCGTGATACTGAAAAACTGCGGGATCAATGTCGAGGCGCTCAAGAAAGACCTCGAGTCGTTTTTCGATAACCCGCAGATACCCCACAGGGTTCAGGGGCCGCCGTCCGAGTCCATCGGATTTCGAAGCGTGATGAACCGCGCGTTCCTTCATTCGCAGACCTCGTCCTCGGATATTGTCGATATCGGGGATATCTATGTGTCGATGTACGATGAGAAAAACTCGTTCGCCGTACATTTCCTCGAAAAGCAGGGCGTCAACCGCCTCGATATTTTAAACTACATCTCGCATGGGATTTCCATGATGCCGTCGGATAACGACGACTCCGACAGTCTCAGCCCGAAGGACCTTGAGGAACTCGAGAACTGGGAAGATAGTCTGGATGAAGCTGGCGAAGACGAGGAACAGCAGGAAAAGACCGCTGATGGTAAAAAGAAAAAATACCTCGAGAAATATACCACTGAGTTAGTAGAAAAGGCGCGGCGCGGGGAAATAGACCCGTTAATAGGACGGGCGGACACGATCGAACGGACTCTGCACGTACTTTCACGCCGTTTCAAGAACAATCCTATCTTCGTCGGCGACCCCGGTGTGGGGAAGACCGCGATAGTCGAAGGACTCGCCCGGATGATCTCGTCGGGAGACGTACCGGAGCATATGAAGGATATGAAAATATTCTCTCTCGATATGGGATCGCTTCTCGCCGGTACACGTTTCCGCGGGGACTTCGAGGAACGCCTCAAGCATGTCCTCGCCGAGTTGAAAGTAATCGAAAACTCGGTGTTATTCATCGATGAAATACATACGATAGTCGGGGCGGGAGCCGTACAAGGCGGAGCGCTCGACGCATCGCATATCCTGAAGCCCGTGCTGACGAGCGGAAAGATGAAATGTATCGGGACGTCCACATATGAAGAATATAAAAAATACTTCGAGCAGGATAGGGCGCTCTCGCGGAGGTTTCAGAAGATCGAGATATCCGAACCTACGCCGGAAGAAGCGTTCGAAATCCTCAAGGGAATAAAAAAGTACTACGAGGACTTCCACCGGGTCAGCTACACCGACGAGGCCCTTCACGCGGCAGCCGAACTCTCGGCGCGTTTCATCCAGGACCTGCATCTGCCGGATAAGGCGATCGATGTGATCGACGAGGCGGGCGCGTTCGCTAAGCTGAGGACGGGTAAAACCGGCGGGCGAAAGCCGAAGATCAATATAGCCGAAATCGAACGAATAGTTTCTAAGATATCGAAGGTGCCTGAGAAGAGTATCTCGTCCGGCGAAACCGTGCAGTTGAAAAGCCTGCTCGCCGATTTGAAATCGCAGGTCTTCGGACAGGACGACGCAGTCGGAAAGGTGGTCGAAGCGATCAAGCGTTCACGCGCGGGCTTCCGCGAGCCTAATAAGCCGGTTGCATCGTTCCTCTTCGTGGGGCCCACCGGTGTGGGTAAGACCGAGCTGGCGAGACAGCTCGCCCTCAATCTCGGAATACCGCTCCACCGTTTCGATATGAGCGAATATCAGGAGAAGCATACGGTCGCGCGGCTGATCGGCGCCCCGCCCGGATACGTGGGATTCGACCAAGGCGGACTCCTGACCGATTCGATCCGGAAACATCCGTACTCGGTACTGCTGTTCGATGAAATCGAAAAAGCGCATCCCGATATCTACAATACACTTCTGCAGGTTATGGACTATGCGACATTGACCGATAACCAGGGACGCAAGGCGAATTTCCAAAACGTGATCATTATTATGACTTCCAACGCCGGGGCGAGAGATATCGAGAAGCCCACAATGGGATTTGGCGATAAAAAAGCTGCTTCGGATTCTGTGTCCGTGCCGGGAAGTAACCCGAAGGAAGTCGAAAAGGTATTCTCGCCCGAATTCAGGAACCGCCTCGACGGTATCGTCGCGTTCCGTAAACTTCCGATGGATGTGATCAAGATGATTGTTACTAAGCAGATCGACGATTTCCGGGTACAGCTTCACGATAAAAAGGTCGAATTGATTCTCGAGTCCGGGTGTATCGAATGGCTCGCCGCGAAAGGGGATTCGGATACGTTCGGCGCACGCGAGATAGCAAGGCTGATACAGGATAAAGTAAAGAGCTACTTCATCGACGAAGTCCTGTTCGGTAAGCTGACGAAAGGCGGCGTCGCGACCGCGAAAATTGTCAACGACGATCTCGTAATCGAGTCCGCGAAGAAAAAGAAGTAACTATGCCGGTCTATTCTCTACCCGATCTGGCGGTATTTCCCCCGGTCGAGCTTTCCGAGCCCGACGGTCTACTCGCTATAGGCGGCGATCTGTCTATCGAGCGCTTAATCGAGGCTTATACTCATGGGATATTCCCGTGGTACAGCGACGATATGCCTATTCTCTGGTGGTCGCCCGACCCCCGTTTTATACTTTATCCAGACAGGCTTCATGTTTCCCGCCGCATGGAAAGGATTTTGAGGTCGGGCGAGTTCGAGATACGTTTCGATACGGCATTTCGCGATGTGATCACCGGGTGTTCCGAAGCCCCCCGTGAGGGACAGGACGGCACATGGATAGTCGCGGAGATGATCGAGGCTTATGTAAGTCTGCACGAACAGGGTATCGCGCATTCGGCCGAGGCGTGGAAGGACGGCAAACTCGCGGGCGGTCTCTACGGGGTATCGCTCGGCGGGATGTTTTTCGGCGAGTCGATGTTCGCGCGGGTATCGAACGCCTCGAAGGCGGCGTTCATCACCCTTGTCAGGAAAATGAAAGAGGCAGGGATACATTTTATCGATAGTCAGCTTCACACGGATCATCTTGAGAGCCTTGGTGCGGAAAATATGACGCGCAAGGAATATATGGATATTCTCAATCGTGAATTGGATTTTCCGACACTTCAGGGCGACTGGGGCGAGATGCTTGCGATGAAATAAACCTAACTGAAATTTTACAGGCACTTGGTTTCAGGTTATATTATATCGGGAAGTATTCATGCCGCGAAGAAAGTTTTTACTCTTATTCCGAAACTATATCTACATCGTGCTTTTCAGCTTTATTAATTTTATTTCCTTGGATATCGGATTTCGTCCGGATCAAAATGATAGGGTATTTTTTGGTCTTCCCGCTTCAGGGAGTGAGCTGAACTTAAAAGAATCAGAAAACGATCAAACTTACCGGGTGAATAAACCAAGAATTCCGCTTATCGTTTACATGGGGGTTCTTCAGCACGGCGCGTTTTCATATTCGATTATTCCGCATCTCAGTATCTCTGTCCGGGACACCGGCATTTTTAATAATGGTGTTATAAGTTTCCAAACATATCCTCTTCCGCCTCCATCCATAGCCTGAACTCAATTCAACTTGTTTCGTGTTTATCATCAAATGGAGGCTGCCATGAATAAAGATAAATCCAGAATCGTGAAGATTGTCGTTATGCTGATCGTATCCGTGTCATTGATGGTACTTGGGGTGGTTTTTAAGGACGAATGGTGGGGCAAAGGATTTTTCATAGTCAGTATCGTGCTTCTTATCCCGATGCTCCGAACAGCGTTCAAAGGTTCGGAATCGGAAGGAGAATAACATTGAGTTTATTGAATCAATCGATCTTAAGACTAAAGGACGGCGAAATCTAAATTGTTTTTTCGCTGAAGAATAAATCCATCAACTCTCTGCCCTTCAGATCGGCATACTTGCCCTGAAGGGCGGTTTTTTCGTTGTAGGCCTTCAGGTTGGGATCGGGATCGAGATTTGAGCCGGAGATGATGAATGGTACCTTATCGCGGGTATGGGCGCGGATCGACACCGGAACCGGGTGATCGGGAAGGATCATCATTCTCAGGTCGTCGCTGAATTTCTCCGCGTATTCCCGGATGAACGGGCCGATCAGCCGGCGGTCGATGTCTTCGATTGCCTGGATTTTCAGTTTCAGGTCGCCGAGATGCCCGCATTCGTCCACCGCCTCGATATGGATATACACGAAGTCGTGATCCTTGAGCAGTTCTATTCCCGCATGGGCTTTGTTCTCATAATTGGTATCGATCCAGCCGGTGGCGCCCTCGGGTTTGATAACGGTCATTTTACCCAAACGGCCGAGACCTAAGATCACCTCTACCGCCGAAACAACGGCCCCTTTCTTTCCATAGAGATCATTGAACGACGGCATTTTCGGACGGCTGCCGCCGCTCCACGGCCAGATCAGGTTCGCGGGATTTTTCCCTTCGGCGATCCGTTTGAGGTTTACCGGATGCTTCTCCAGCAATTCCATCGATTTATAGATCAGCTCGACCAGCAATTCCGCGGTCTTAACACCCTTGGGATCGTTAGCGCACGGGAGCAGGTCTTCCCAGTATTGCCCATGAGAGGAATCGGGCTTTTCGTAATCGACGTCCTCTGTGAATTCCTCGCCTTGCAGATAAAGCAGATTCCGGTAACTAACGCCTTTTCTGATGCAGATTTGATCGTTATCCATCTCCTGTTTCAGGAAATCTATCAGTTCGCCCGCTTCATCCTCGGAAATATGCCCGGCGGAATAATCGATCAGGACATCGTCTTTGACGGTGATGAGGTTCATCCTGAATGCGACAGTGCGGTCGTCGAGCTCAATCCCCGCGCCGTAACTTTCTATCGCGCCGCGGCCGGTCAGGCACTCAGCGAGATCCCAGCCCAGTATTGACATATTGGCTACGTCCGATGAAGTCGAATAGCCCTTTGGGAGAGTGAGGAACGTGCCGTAGACCGCATTGGCCGCCATCTTGTCCATGTTAGGGGTATAGGCGTATTCCAACGGCGTTCTGTTATTGAGTTCCGGGATAGAGATATCGGCCATCCCGTCGATTAAAAAAGTGACATACTTCATTTTAAATCTCCCGGCGCTTTTTTAAATACATTCTGGATATATGTGATTCCGTAGATGATAGCGGAAATGATTAAAAGTCCCGCCACGAGGTACGATCCGTATTCGACGGTATAGTTGATGGTGAGGTTCAGCCATTCGATATTGAGCTGGGGGATCGTAGAGTACTTCACGGGATATAACGGGAGCACGACCGCAAGAACAAGGGTCGAGAGTTTTCCCACAATATTCGGAGTAGCAAGGAGGTTTTTCTTTTTCATCGCATAGAACGCGCCGGCGAGGATACCGAAGTCCCTGATGAAGATTGTGAGAAAGAGGTATAGCGGGAAAAGCCCATGGATGAACAAGATCAACGATACCACGGATGCGATCAGTTTATCGCCGATAGGGTCGAGGATTTTGCCATAACGGCTGATCGAGTCCGTCGCCCTCGCGATGAAACCGTCAGCCCAATCCGTGATATAAGCGACAATCAGAATGATAAACACCCAAAGGTAATTGGACGGAGTATTGAGAGAAAGAAGAATTCCTATCGGTACGGCCATGACGATACGCGAGAGGGTGAGCATATTCGGTATTGTCCAGAAGCGGTCTTCCTTATCCCCGGTCTTTACCGATTCATAATTCGAGCGCATGAAATTCTCCGTTATTCAGCCTTTTTGGGCGTTTTAGTATCATAGACATTCACCTGAACCTGTAGGAAACCGAACATAGGCGATTTGAATTGAAGTTCTCCTTGAGACAATTGAGGGAAATAGAAGAAACGATCGCCGAGGTTCTTAATATTCAAAAGTGAGATATAGGTCCCCGGAAGGTTACCCAGCTTCTTATCGGATAGCTGCAATCCGTTCTTGACGTCGATAAAAACAGCTTGGAGCTTTGTATTATCGAGAAAGAGCGTCGAGTTATAGAAAATGTCGTCCAGGCTCTGGAACCATGAGATTTCCGGGAAAAGTTTCATCACCTGGAAATAAGTCCCCGCCTCGTTAGCGATATAAATTTTATACTTACCGGGAGTGACATTTTTCGGGATTTTTACCGGAATACTGCAATACTTTGTCCCGGACAGGTATTCACGGTAAATCACCTGAATATTCGCGGTTTCTCCGGGGTAATAACCCGGCTTATCCGAGAACGCATCGCTCAGGACTGAATAATGAATCCCTTTTTCAATCCTGATATTCACCTCGGCATCGATAATCTTAATCTTCGCAAAATCGGTGTTCATAAATATTGAAAAATAGTATCTTAAATCCATCAGCATATACATGAACGAAAAGTATGCGGGATCGATGGAGTAGCTGTAAGAATTGGTCAATATCCGTTCTTTCCCGTCAATCGTCATTCTGATCTTGAAATCGTAATTGATCGATTTATTGTCCATGACACCGGCGAGACGGGTCATTGAGGAAGATAAGGCGACGGTCGCGAGCATCGCGAAGTAGGAAGGCTCGTCGGCGATCCGAAAGCTATATTGTGCGCTTGCAGTCGGGGTGACAATATTTACTTTTAACGGGATCATCTCCGGCGACACGCCCTTCTGGCAATACACCGCCGCATCCCCGTCGAAAACGGTACTGCCGGTCGGATCGGACCCCGCGCCCAGTTTGAACGATAGCCCGATAGACGGGATGACTGTATAGACATACGATTTAGAGACGGGAAGTTTTAAGTTGCCGAACTGCTCGAAGGGATGACCGAAGATATAGACATCCTTACCTTCGACATAAGTCACGGTGCCGATAGCCGCGATACTCAGATCGCCGTCCACAAGGTTGATCGCGACCGAATCGCCGGCTTGAAGATCGGGATTATCGGGCTTGGATACCCCGCCGCTCATACCGTCACAGAGCAGGAACCCATGCTCCTTAAAGAACTCCGAGGCTATTTTCTGCGCATCGCCTGTGACCCCGCTCATTACGATCGGTGTGGCGATTTTCTTCAGTGAGCCGTTTGCATCGAAATAGTTCGGGTCGTGAAGGTCTTTTTGTTCGAGCATCCGGATAATCGGGGTTATCCCGGCAATGGGCTGTTTGGAATATGCCCATGTCGAAGAAACCGCGCCAATCAGTTTACCGTCGATATATACAGGGGAGCCGCTCATTCCGGCGATCACTCCGCTGACTTCAAGATTTGCGCCGGAACATTTCGCGAGGATCATGTCGCCGTCCGGGCCGGGAGTGGCGTTTTTAATCACATCGATGATCTCGACTTCAAAACGCTCGGGAACCCATCCGTGGAAAACGGACATCCCGTAACCCTTCATTCCGGGCTTCAATTGGTCGGCAGGCATGAACTCGACCGCCGGGAGTGTCTGGTAAAGCAATATGAGCGAAATAAATACGAAAAGTTTTTTCATAAGAATTCCCTTTTAAAGATTAAGAAATACTATAACATAGTCCTTTGAAAAAATCAAAAGGCGGCGAAATAAAAAGAATTGATTGCAGTCTGAGAATTGAAAGGGCAGGATGAGGCGAAGCGCGGTCTTGACTTATAAAAAGGGGCGCTTGTGCCCCCGGTTTCTGAAATAAAAAAAGGGGCCGGCGTACGGCCCCTTATAGATGAAAAGGAAGTCTTAGAAAACGTAATTGAGCTGGAAGCGGACGATGGGCGAAAAACCTGCCCCAGTATTTATCATAGCTACAGTTTTTGTGAAGATCTGCGCGTCAATGATAAAGTTGATCGCCCAGGGAAGCGCCTTGTAACCGATACCGAGGAAAGGCGAATAGCTGATAGAAGAACTATAAGACTTGGCGGAAATTCTACCGTCGACAATCGTATTCACGGTTGTTAACATATAGCGGGTATTCATCCCGACTCTGAATGCCCAAGCGTCAATGATCCACTCGGCGCCGAAATTGTTCGACGGAGGAAGTGTCAAAGTATCGGAAATTGTCGCTCCGTTATAAGTCTGGCTCAACTGACCGATCAAGTCAAAATAAACAGCAATCGCGGGGACAATCTGATATTTGAGCCCGACGGTAAGACCGAGAGTGTTAATATGCTGTAACAATTTGGAATTCGTCGTATTACTGCCCGAAAGTACAGTATAATCGTCAAAGCTATTATTCTGATTATTCGCGTTGAGACGAAATGCGAGCCTGAATTCGGGGGACATCTGCATTGTCAACTGGGCTACAACACCGATGTTTCTGATACCGGGTACGGAAACGATATTGGTCGCAGCGGGGTCTTCTTCGAAATTGTTTAAAGATTGCAAACCAATGTTAACCGCGATATCAAACGCGGAAGCCTTATCATCCAGCATAAAAGTCAGACTGGGTGAAAGGGTGTGAACATAATAGGAGCCATAATCTTTATCGTTTACAATAGCGGTATTGGTATTCAATCCTTCGGTTGAGGTTACATCGTAGTAACTCAAACGATAGAATACACCCAAGGACATTCCGCCCATTTTCAAACCGGCCCAGAGATTGAGAGGAGAGTGCAGAATTTCATTACCGACAAGACCTGTTCTGATTACTAATGCGGCAGGAATTACGGTTCCGAAACTTCCATCCGGCTGATCGTAGATATACATGAGACTGAACGAATCGGACAGACGAAGCGCGATACCCGGGAACATGGTGACGTTACCGGTAGCGCCGCTGACACCGAAGAACACGGAACTGGGAAAATTCACCAAACGGGAAGAAAAGCTGTTGATAATGAAAGTATCATCCACGAGCGCGATCGGTGCTCCGATCGAAAGAGCGCGTACCGTATCGGCGAAGACTTCCCCCGTCGCCAATACCACAAAACCCAAAACCAGTAACAATAAGACTTTTTTCATGGTCACCTCCAAAACATTGGTATTTATAACAGTATCTTTATTCCAAAATGATAAGTAAAACCCGAGCCCGGCATATAGAGTTTTTCATAACTTTCTATATTCAGCAGGTTCTTGAAATCCATCTGGAGAAATATCTCTTTATTCAATGCCTGCGAAAGAGTCAGATCCCACAGTACGGCGGATGGGGCTTTTGTGCCGTCGATCAATTCGGTCTCTCCGCGATAGACTGCTTTGGTCTGCACATCGAAACCCCATTTCGGATTCGAGTAAGTCACTGTAAGCGCCCCGGTGTGATTGTAGAATAATAACAGATTGGTGTTCGCGGTCGTCCTGTACTCATAGAAAAGATTTAACATAAAATTGTCGCCGATCATCATCTCGAACGACGCCTTTAATTCAGCGACTTGGACGTTTGTGAACGCATATGGCGTATAAAGCGCGGTCGCAGGGGAATATGACCAGTTCAGTAGATGTTCGTAGAAATGGTATCCGCCCGAGAGCCCCAATTTCGATCCCTTAAACGGAAAGATATCGATGACAGCGAAGAGCGTCCACCGTTCGTCGGGATCGACAAGAGCGTAATCGAGCTGGTTGTTCCCGATAATCTCGGTAATCGAGAAAATTTCCATCTTTCCGGTGACACCCGCGCGGATCGACATAAAGTTCGATATCTGGAGATTGAGGGATGCGTCGGGAAACCAGAAAAATGGTTTCTGCGAGAAGAAATAAAGATGCGCGCCAACCTCGAGGGATACCCCTTTCAGGATCGGGAAACGGTCGAGTGCGGAAATCCCCACTTCGTGGATTCTATTGGTTTCCCTGCTGAACATGAGGTATTCCGCGGTCAGCTTGAGAAAATTGTCTTTGCTGTAATTGGATTGGAAGAAGAGATTGACGCCGGTTTCGGAAAACACGCTCCCGACAGTATTCGACACGCTCTGGTGCGACAGCCAGAGTCCCTGGTAAAATATTTGCGCTTTGAGCCGGGAGACCATGTCGATATGATAGGTCATATCGGCCTTAATCGGAACGATCATTTTTTGTTCGGATAGAAAAACCGGGCTTGTATAAAGGCCGTTATTCCGTTCGTAAAAACCCAGATTCAGATTGAGATCGAGTTTATCGCTGATCGAGAATAAGAAGCCTGCGTTAAGGTCGTCCACAGTCATTTCAGTATTGAAGAAGGTGTTCGTGCCCATACCCGCAGAGGATTTTTTATTCCTGAGATAGGTGATAAGATAGTTCAGCGGCCCGGCGCTTTTCCCGAGGTTGAAGTCGATCAGGAGGTTGTCGTAACGTCCGTAAAAGAGCTTGAAGTAGGAAAGGGATGTCAGTGCTTGGGACTTGTTCGATCCGCCGTCGAAATCGCTGATCAGGAGGTTTTGTATCTTTTCGCTGATCCGGCTTGTAGCAAGTTCCTCGAGATCGATTCCGGACAGGTTCAATCCGGTGTCGGTCAGGACGGACTCGCCGGTCTCGATAAAATCGATCTTGCTTTTATCTTCGATCGTAATCTCAGGGTCGGGAAGAATTATCGTACCGGAAATAGGTCCGGTCTGCGCGAACAATACAATCGAATACACAAGCATCACGAATACGAATGCGAATATCCTTACGCTTCTTCTCAAAATCCCGTCCTTTCTTTATTACCCGGCGCTACTTCAACGAAGCCGCATCGCCGAGATTGAACTCAAGGGAAGAATAGCCTTGATTGAGCGCAACCGTATACGGAAGCTGGAGCGCGACCGGCCCCCAGAGCTGTCGAGGCCCGGGGCTGGAAAAATGATCCGCTCTTGCCCAGATCGAACGCCGTTCTTCGTAGAACTGGAACGCGGGAGAGTTTATTTTTACGAGTGCTTTTTCGATCACCATTTCGTCGGCGCCGTGACGTCTTTCTATATTAAGAAGCCCTGTTAACGGCAATGCCAACGCGCGGCCGCCCTTGTTGAGATCGGTGATCGCCGCGATATACCCGGTATGCCCGTCGATCACAAGCGATCCGGCGATCAGTCCGAGATTGAGGCAGTAAGCCGCGTCGAATAGCGTAGGGGCGCCGCAGCGCCCTTCATAACCGAAAAAGTGATTGAGTGTCGAGAATTTGAATTTCTGGAACTTGGCTTCCTGCTTTTCATCGAGGCCGAGGTGCTTTCTATCGTCGGCATGCTTCTGCATCATGTGCAGTTTGTCTTCGACCATCTGTATCATCAATGTTTCGGTCGGTATCTGGGAAACAGGGAGATTGCCGTGGTCGTCGCGTTCGAGAAGGAGCATCGTTTCGATTTCGCCCGGTAAGGACGCCATGAGCTTAGCGGATACTGCCGAAAGCTGTTTATAGACAAAGTCCTTTTTCTCGGGAAGCTCGAGCTCATCGAGGTCTTCATGGTACTTCGCGATCACTTCGTTCAGTTCGGTAATGAGGTCTTTCATCTCAGGGATGAACTCGATCAAGCCCTCGGGGATCAGGATGACACCATGGTTGATCCCGCCCGCAGCACGGAGGGAAACCGTATTCGCGATATTTCCGACAATCTGGTCGAGGGACATTCTCTTCTCGTAGATTTCTTCGGAAATGAGCGCGATAGCGGGTTTGGTCTGGAGCGCCACTTCAAGGGCGACATGGCTCGCTGAACGTCCCATCAGCTTGATGAAATGCCAGTACTTTCTCGACGATGGGGTATCCTGAAGGATATTGCCTACCATCTCGGAATAGATTTTCGTCGCGGTGTCGTAGCCGAACGAGATCGGGAGCAGGCCGCCGATCTGGAGATCGCCGTCGATAGTCTTAGGCACGCCGATTACCATGACATGATCGTCATAAAGCAATTCCGCGAGGACGGCGGCGTTCGTGTTCGAGTCGTCTCCGCCGATCACGATAATGCCGTCTAGTTTATTGTCTTTGACAACTTTTTTTACTTTAGCGAACTGTTCGTCGGTCTTGATCTTCGTACGATCTGAACCGAGGAAGTCGAAGCCGCCTGTATTGATTATGCCTTTGACAGCGTCCTCGGTGATCTCGAAGAACTCCCCGGCGAGAAGACCTTTCGGCCCGGCGACTGTTCCGAGAAGGGTATTCCCCGCGCCGAGCGCGCGCTTGATCCCGACAATGACGTTATGCCCGCCCGCGGCAGGCCCGCCCGAGAAAAGCACGGCAATACGCAGACCGGTCTTTTTGTTTTCACCGGGTACGGCTTCAAGAATCTTGTTCTTCGAATTACCGGCGGTTTTCTTGAAATGCTCGTTGACCTTCTGCGCGTCCTTCGTCCCCATTTCTTGGGAAGTCACCTTAAACGACGAGGGGACTATTTTTCCATTATTGATAAATGCTTTGCAGACAGGAACCGAAAGATTTCTGATTTCGTTTTCAAATAAAGAGTGGTGTTCTTCCATTTTAATGAGCAAATCCTGCAAATTAGCCATTCCTTCCTCCGAATATATAAAAAGGGTTTATTTAACTATCTCGAACGCGCCGAGCTTGCGGAAACGTTCATATCGTTTCTGGACAAGCCTCGGGATAGGGATACGCTTGAGTTCCTGGAAATGCCTCAAAGCGGTTTTCTTGACCGACGCAATCGTGAGGTTCACATCGCGATGGGCGCCACCCATCGGCTCGGGAATGATCTCTTCGATCACGCCGAACTTCATCAGGTAATTGCCTGTATACTTTAAAACATCCGCGGCGCGTTCGGCAAAACCGGCGTCGCGCCAGAGAATGGATGCGCACGATTCGGGCGAGATCACGGAATAGATAGAGTTCTGGAGCATGAGCACCCTGTCCGCGACAGCGATAGCAAGAGCGCCGCCGCTGCCGCCTTCACCGATCACGAGCGATACGATCGGAGTTTTCAGCCCCGACATCTCGAAAAGGTTTCTCGCGATAGCTTCGCCCTGGCCGCGTTCCTCGCCGTCGATACCGGGATAAGCCCCGGCTGTATCGATAAACGTAAAAATCGGCTTCTTGAATTTTTCGGCGAGCTTCATTACCCGAAGCGCCTTGCGGTAGGCTTCAGGATTGGGCATACCGAAATTACGGTAAATCTTGTCTTTTGTGTCTTTACCTTTCTCTTCGCCGATCACGACGAACTTTTCATTACCTATCCGGCCGAACCCAGTGATAATCGAGGGATCGTCCCTGAACTGACGGTCGCCGTGAATCTCGATAAAGTCGTCGAAAAGGAGATTTTTATAGTCGGAGAAGATAGGCCGTTCCGGATGACGGGCGACCTGGGTAACCTGCCATGGGGTCAGGTTCTCATAGATGGTCTTAATCAGATATTCTCTTTTTTTCTCAAGTTCACTCAGTTCGATCGAGAAATCGACTTCGTGCTTATCGTTGGAAGAATCGCGAAGTTCGGCAATACTCTTCTCGATCTCTTCAATCGGCTTTTCAAAACTGAGATAAATTGGAGCCATGTCACACCTCTACTTTCAATATCCAGCATAGAACCGATCAATTACAGGAATATGATAAAGCCAAACCGGATAATGGTCAACTTTTCGGGGAAAAATCGATTGCAAAAAAATCGATGTCGAAGGGGGAATAGTTCCCGGGGGTTTTTGCCGATAAAAAATAGCGTCGAATTCATGAGGGGTTGATTATATCTGCAAAACCGGAAATCGGGAAGGAAATATTGAAACTCAAGCGTCCTGACTATCGGAATGACGGCGATCTTTCTGCAAAACGGGAACCTGTGTTTTCGCCTGACGGTTCCAGATGCGCATTCCGTTATCGCGACAACGGCAAATGGTATATGAACGCCGACGATCAGGTTTTCGGACCGTTCGATAAGGTTCAATCTCCCAAGTTCTCATCCGACAGCCATTCCGTCGGGTTTATCTATAAGATCGGCGAGCTTGCGTATCTCAATCTCAACGGGACGGTCTACGGCGGGTACCGCCATTTCTCCTTCCGCTTTATCGAGGAACACCGTGTCGTGATGGTGTACGAACGCGACGGCGATATCTATATCGACGAAGTTTAAGGCTTTTCCGGTTTCCACTCACGGATGATCAATTCGTTCCCGATTACCTCAGCAATCACCGCACTTCCTCCCAATAACGGTTTTACTGCGCACTCGTTGGAACAGACAGCGATGTTAGTCCCATTGAGGTAAACCCGGTAGGCCGTATTATCCCAGTCGCACACGGTGAAATTCGAGAAATCGCGTGAAACGGAAAGATCGGTGATATAACTGTACGGCCCGAATTTCCCCTTATGCGAGTAAATCCAGTAGGAAGCGTCAGTCGCGAGCGCGGCCGCGTAGTACGAAACTCCGTCCTGTGAAATAAAGACGCGCGCGGGGCTCTCCACCGCGAACGGGCCGACGACTTCTCCCGACGTATAGATATATCCTTTCTGATCCTTTTCCGCGTAGAACACAAAGTTCTTCCCGTCGGCGGAAAATCTTATTCTATCCGGCCATACGTCGAACGGGCCGTATGTGATGCCGTTCAGGACGGTATAGAACGACATATCGACGGAGTAGGTATAGCCGAAAAGCCTTCCGGCCGGGGTGAGATAGACGTTTCGGACAATTTCCGTTCCCCCGTGCGGAATTTCCGCGACGGTAACTTGATTAGAAAGGAGTTCTATTTTCGATGGGGAGTACTTGGCGTAGTAATAAACACTGCCTGTATAGTTCAGCCACGGCCCGGAAATACCTATCCCTTCAGCGATAATCGTATCGTTGACCACTATCGCGGCTTTTTCGGCTTTCGCGAACGCATACCCCGCAGTCCCGGCATCCCCCGAGAAAACCAGTCCTTCAGCGAAATGGAAGTCACCCTGCTTTTTCCCGTCAATCCACACCTCGTAGCCTTTATCCGTTCTGACAATCGCGCCCCAACGGTTATTTGTTTCGGAAAAGACCAGTTCCGCGAGAGAATAGTACGGCCCGACAAAAGTGTCCCAGATTTTCAGGTATTGTTGATAGGATGTAAGGAAAACGAGTGCGATTCCGTCGAATCCTTCGGGTACGATCACTGAGTTGAAGGGCTGTTCGAGAACAATACTCTTCCCTTTATAATAGAGGTAAGTATTGGAATTGTTTTGGTATAACTCAAAAAAACGAGACTGACCGTCGAAGCCCCAGCCGACGATGTTTTCCCAAATACCGAGACGGGTTCCGTCGAGGACAATCGCAGTCTTACCGTTCATATCGGTCAGCATGACTGCGGCGGATTTACAGTTGGGAGAAAGGACAACCCTGTCGATACTCCTATATTCGCCGAGGCTGAATTTCCCCATGGCGCAGGAATGAATGAAAAATGCCGCTGCGATAATGAAAAAGGATAAAGAACGCATATTTTCCTCCCGGATTATTCTAAATGAAAAAATCGGTGTATGCAAATATGCCGCCGGTTTGATAATTTAGCATAATAAGTATAGAATATATTGATGAAAAAGAATTTTTCCTCTATCCTGTTATTTCTTGCCGCGATGGGTATCCAAACAGCGTATTCAAAAGAATACACTGTGAGTTGGGTGTATGAAATACCCTCGCACAAGCCGATTGTCGGAGCGCCCGTCCCATGGTTCGGCAGGATCTATTTCGGGGCGCAGGACGGTTCGATTTACTGTGTACACTACAAGTCCGGCAACAAAGTATGGGAATTCGCGACAAAGAAAGCGATTGACGGTTCGCCCTATCTTAATGGAAGTCTTCTTGTGGCGGGAAGCGGCGACGGGTATCTCTATTGCCTCGGGATCGATTACGGCGATGTCCGCTGGAAATTCCAGACCGCGGGCGCGATTTCCGGTACGCCGTGCGGGAAAGAGAATGAGGTCTATACCGCGAGCGGAGACGGCACGCTCTACTGTGTGAGTATGAACGACGGTAAGCTGATTTGGAAGTTCAAGGCGAAAGGGCCGACCGAAGGAAGCCCGGTGCTATCGGGCGAGGATGTTGTTATCGGCGATGTCCTGGGATATGTTTACTGCCTCGACAGGAAAAAGGGTACGCTCAAATGGACGTTTACTGCGGGAGAAAGCATTTTCGCGTCGCCAGCCGCGGACGGGATCAATATTTATGTCGGGTGTCGAGACAACAGGCTCTACTGCCTCGAAGCCGACACGGGCGGAATTGTCTGGATGCGACAGCTTGAAAGTATGGCTGTGACCTCCCCGGTAGTAGCGGACGGCAAACTCTATATTTACAGCGGAGGAAAGCTCTACTGCTTCGACTCGTTTCACGGCGGACTTGACTGGGTGGTTTCTTCGTATTACAATCCGAGCTCGGTTCCCGTGATCGCGAAGGGGACGGTCTATCTCTCGACCGGATTCGAGATTATCGGAATACGCGGCGGAAAGCTCGCATGGAAGTACGAAGACGCGGGGAGCAGTTTCTATGCCACACCCGCGTACTACGAAGGGCATGTGTATGCCGGTACTATGGAAGGAAAACTGTATTGTATAAAGGGATGGTAAAACGGAGGACGATATGTTAAAAATGAAAGGTCTTGTAATCGGATTGGCTGTCGCGGCGGTTATTTCGGGGAAGGCGTTCGCCGGAAAAACCGATATGCCGGAATCGCTGGTCATTCAATCTCTGATTTCGAATACCGACGATAACGCCGTGATCGAGACGAACGGATATATTTATGTCAAGGCTAAGTATGAAATGGGCGGAGGCGATAGTATCGACACCGCGAAGAAGGGCGCGACCGCTAAGGCAATCGAACTGATCCTCGGAATGAAAGACCAGAAGGCACAGCATTACACAGACATCTTTAAGAAAATGAAGGCAGGCGAGAGCGACGCATCCACGTTCGTTTTCACATCGCAAAACCTTGTTTCATTAGGCGTCATCACCGAACAGAAGCTCCTGAAGACGCTTGAAGACAAACTGAAAGACCGTGAATACTCGGTGATCATCAAGGCCGTCTATCAGCCCATAGAGGGAAGCGGAGACCCGCTCTTTTTTATCGACGCCTCGATGAGCAAATCGTTTTATATCGAGAACGAGGCCGTGCAGATCAGGATCAATGTCCAGAAGACAGGTTTCCTGTACGTCTTCTCGATATCGGACGACGGCATTGTATATCCGGTGTATCCGCATAATTACACCAAACCCGGGCAGAACGTGATCGACGCGGGAAAAGAATTCAAGCTTCCCACGAAGGAAGATATGTCCAAGGGGATCAATTACATCGCGTCCATCCCCGTGGGACAGACGTCCGCCTATGAATACCTGAAGATCATTGTCGCGGATAAGGCGAACCTTTTTACCGGGGCGAAGACATACGAAGACCTCAACAAATGGCTGACCCGTCTGAAACGCGATGAGTTCGAATATGTCGATCTCGGCTATGTGATCCACAAACCGAAATAATTGTGCGTTTACTCCTTGCGATAAATGGTGTACTGCTTTAGAATATCGGCATGAGGTTATCTATGAAGCATATCATAATACTGTTCGTTACGCTGTTCTTTGTATCCTGCGGGAATCAGTGGGAATTCCGGAATAAGCTGACTCACGATCCGGCGGCGAAGATGATCGTCGTGTCGGGCAAACCCGGGCTGGAAATCCGTTACGCGTGCCCGCCCGAGACCGCGCTTTCCTATACGAAGTTCTTCGAGGAGTTTGCCGGAAACCTCTCAGGGTATAGCGCGCCGTTGAAGGACACGATCGTCATCGATCTGCCCGCGTCGCCCGACCTGTATACCTCGGTGTTCCGTCTCGGTACGGAATATTTTAACGGGGTGGACAATAAGGCGGTCGTTTTCGGAATCATCCAGTACGAATGGAAGAAACAGCTCCTTGCTTCATTCGACGGCGGCGGCTTCCTTTCGCAATGGCTCCGCGCCGAACAGTACAAACCAGTCAGGATCAAGGACTTTGAAATAATTTTCAGTAAATTCAAACTGAACCGCGATGAAATGAATCTTGTCTATAGATATATCTGCCGTTTCCTGTTCCAGCAGGTTCTGTTTATCTCGGTGCAGGAACTGATGGATAACGATCCGAGATACTTCACCCTGACCGAGTTGGATCATGTGTTCCTTCAGGCGGTGACGCTTCCGCAGATGGCGGACTTTATCCAGTACACGGTGGAGAAGTTCGGTAAGGATAAGCTGATCGAGTTCGCGAAGCAGCCGTTCGCCGTGGAGAAATGGACTGAGCTTTTCGGAGAGCCGCTCAATATCACGGAAGAACAGTACACGTTTGAAATCCAGAAGGCGAACCTTGTCGGGATATACACAAACACCCAATTCACGGGGTTATTGGACACGGTTTTACAGTTATACAATTCGACGACAAAACAAGTTCTTTTTCAGAAGTAGGGGGATAGATGGAACACTCAAAACGCTCGGTGATCCTGCTCACGATTCTTTTTGCTCTTTCGCTTGTCGCGGGAATCTATCTCGTGATCTCATCGACCTCCGCGAAGTCGTCGCCGTTATCCGGCGGCGGGGTCACGCCTCACGCTATGAACACGGTCGCCGTGATCGAGATCGATTCGGCCATCATGTTCGGCGGGCGGAGCGGTAACCCGTTAAGCAGTCCGGCGAGCCCGCAGGCATGGATATCCCAGATGAAGTCGCTCGAGGACGATCCCAACGTCCCCGCAGTCATCCTGAGGATCAATTCGCCCGGCGGAACTGTCGCCGCTACCCAGGAAATCTATAACGCCGTCCTCAGATTGAAAGAAAAGGGGAAGAAGATCGTCGTATCGATGGGCGATATCGCGGCATCGGGCGGGTATTATATCGCATGCGCCGCCGATCATATCGTCGCCAATCCCGGGACGCTGACCGGCAGTATCGGCGTGATTATGAGCGGCATGGACTTGAGCGGGATTTTTAAAAAGTACGGTATCGGTTATAATGTGATAAAAAGCGGGAAATACAAGGATTCCATGGCGTTTTACCGTGAGATGACCCCCGACGAAAAACAGCTCCTGCAATCGGTGATTATGGATTCCTACGGACAGTTCTTCGAGGCGGTGATGAAGGGCCGCTCGATGGAACCGAAAAAGCTCGAGAAACTTGCCGACGGGAGAATCTTTACCGGGAAGCAGGCGATGGAAGCCGGATTAGTCGATTCTCTCGGCGATATGGAATTTTCTGTCGGTAAAGCCGCCGAATTGGCGGGCATCACGGGCAAGCCTAATGTCGTTTACATGAAGAATAACATGAACGACCTCTTCGGGATGCTCTCGTCGTTCATGGAATCGATTGCCGGGCAGAAGACGTCGATCAGTCTTGTCCCCGCGAATAACGGGATCGGGATCGAGAACAGTATGACGCCGATTTATTATTTATACCTTCAATAGGAATCATTATGACTGAATTCTACGATATCGCATACCGGGCGGCCGGATTTTTTACCCGGCCGTTTTCGACGCTTTCGGAGATACTTTACCAGTATCGGGAACGGATACTATTCTGGGGGATTATCTTTTCAGTAACCGGTCAGATTTCGATGGCGGTCGGGGAAGCGCTGTTGACCGGCGGCGCGCAGTTCAGCCAGTTCGGATTCTTTATCACCCACATTTTTTACCGCCTGTTTATGAACTATTTCGGGATGTTTATTCTCGCGGCAATCGTCTTTTTTATTATGAACCGCGCGAAACCGGATGCGCGTGCGGACCATTTCGCGGGGGCGTTCTTCCTGCCCGATTTTCTTCTGATATTCTTATTGCCCCTTTCACTGATTTTCAAATCGGTACCCGTTTTAATCCCGGCTTACTTCATATTTATGTTCGCGCTCACGGTATATATATATATCATCAAACTGAAAGCGATCTCGCTTGTCTTCGGGATAGGAATGGGGAAATCGTTCGGATTGATGCTGGTTCCGGTAGGCCTGGTGATGGTGTTTATCGCCGCAAATCTTATTTATGTTATCGGCCTGATCGGTTCTTATTTTGCTTAGGGGGACTGTTTGAAAAAGCTCTTATTGAAGCTGGGAAGGTTTATTAAGAGAAATTTCCTCTCGAAATATGATCTCTATTTTTATAAGGAACTACTCCCGAATTATCTTTTGGGATTGATGTTCTTTACGTTTCTGATTATGCTGAACGAACTCTTCTTCCTTGCAAAGTACTATTTCGAATATAACGTTCCGTTCAATCAGGTCATGGTTCTGTTATTCAACCTTATGCCGTTCTTATTATCTTTTTCTATTCCGTTCGCAGTACTGCCGGGTTTCCTTTTAACAATGGGGCGCCTCTCGATGGACAGCGAGGTGATCGCGCTGAAGTCGTGCGGAGTATCCGCGGGTCGTATTATCAGGCCGGGAATGACTGTCGGCGTGCTGATCGCGATATTCGCGTTTTTCTTCAAGGATAATATCGAAATGCCCGCGAATATGAACTATCTCCAACTCAAAGCCAAGATCATGTCCCAGAAACCGGCGGTCGAACTGATGGAAAACCAATTCCTCGAACTGGGCGGGTTCAAACTGAATTTTTCAAGGATGGAGCAGGAAGGCGAATGGCAGGTGCTGTATGACATCCACCTGATCGATATCGCGGGACGGCGTACGATCGAAGCCGAGAAGGGCAGAATCTTTTCCGACCCCGAGGACCCGACGCATTACATCCTGAAGTTTATGAACGGGAGTATCTCGGAGGTGAATACCTCGCTGAGCGATCAGGGACAGAAAGAGGAACACCTTTTCATTTCGTCGTTCAAGTATCTCGCGATCAACCGGTTTATCGAGCTTCCGCAGGAGTTCTACAATAAATCCCCGGATACGATGAGTCTGGACGAACTGAAAAAAGACATCGACGAGCGTTCGAAGGGCATTTGGGAAACGATTATTGTGCAGGAAAAGGAAAAAGAGAGGCTGAAAAAATCGATAGATGAGCTTTGGAAAAACTATCAGAAGGAAATAACAAATCTCAAACCCGATCAAATCGAGGCCAAAAAGAATTCATATAAGCTTACCGAGCAGGGATTAAATGTCAATATCAAACAGATCGAACAGATAATCGATAACTACAAGAAGGGACTACCGGCGTTCCAGATGATGAAGTACCACGAGAAGTTTTCGATGCCTGTCGCCGCTTTCGTATTTGCGTTCATCTGCCTGTCCTTCGGCTTGTTCAAACCCCGTAGCGGAAGGAACGAGGGTTTGGAGATCAGTCTGCTGATTATGCTGTTTTTCTACGGGTTTAAGGTTTTCGTCGACGATCTGGTAGTCAAACAGACTATCCCGCTCTTCGGCGCGTGGATTCCCGATTTCATCTTCCTCGGCATCGGAAGCTATATGTTCGCCAAGAAAATCAGGGAGTAGGTTTTGATAAAAACTATCAAAGAATTAACAACTAAGGTCATCCTTTCAATACAGAAGTTTATTCAGGATGCAATCGCTTTTTTCAAGAGTCTCAATAAGGAAACGATTGCCGCGAAGCTGAAAGAGCTTAAATGGACGCGCCTCGATACCTATATCATGAAGCGGTTCTTAATCGCGCTTTTCGGCTCGATGTTTATGTTTGTCGGGATATACGAGTTAACCCAGATTTTCCAGAAAATGAAAACCCTTCATCCCGGCGCCGATACATGGCTTCTGGTTCAGCATTACATCTCCGAGGTGCCTTACGGCATCCTGCTTCTCCAGCCGTTTTCATTTCTGTTTGCCACCGTTTATGTGATCAGCAGTATGGCCAATAGCCGGGAATTGATCGCGATAGTCAGTACCGGGACGAGTGTCCGTCGGGTATCGTTCTATATGCTGTCGTTTACCGTCCTCTACTACCTTCTGACAATCTTTGTAATCGAAGACCTGGTCATTTTCCCGAGCTACCAGCACTCGTTTATCATGAAGACGCTGATTGAAAGAAAAATGGATATTAAAGCGCTCGACCGTCTGAAGGATAATAATAGTTTCTCGATCTACGGCGCAAATAATCTATTGTATATGGTCGAGTATTATAACGCTGTAACTAAAGAGTTAAAAAATATCACGATCGTGCAGTACGGATCTGACGAAGAGATACAGCCGGAAGTGTACAATATGCTCGCCGATCAAAATCTCTGGCTCCTGACAAACCAGAAGATCATGGACGAACAAAGGGACTTAATGACAAAACACAACATCAAGATCACAGTGAGAATAGACGCGGAAGGCGCGATCTGGGACCCGAATGAAAAAAAATGGATTTTCTCTAGCGGGACAGCCCGGACTAAGATTGAAGGCGCTAACTCGTTCGCGGTGGAACAATTCAAGCAGAAATCGTTCGATTTCATCGTAGACCCGCCCAGTTTCTTTGAGCGCCTCTGGTATCCGACCCAGGCGATGACAAAATGGGAAAACTGGGAATATGTCCAGCGGATGAAACTATCCCATCAGGACGCGAAGAAAGCCGAGGCCGATTACCTGATGAAGATCAGTTATCCTATCGGGATCATCCTTGTCGTGCTCACGGGAATCGGGATTCTCAACATGTCGTCGCGGAAGATATCCGTGATTATCAACATTATTCTCAGTATGGGTATCTTTATCGTGTACTATGTATTTTTTGCCGCGGGGCTTGCGCTTACCGGAAAGGGGATACTCAGCCCAAATATGGGAGCGTTCGGCGGCTCGGCGGTATTTATGGCTATCGGAATCGTTCTTTATGTACGTGTGAGAACATGACGGGCAATAAAGAGAAAAATTCGTTTTAAAGATAATCTCAACAGGAGGTTCATTATGAATCGCTTAGGTTTGATTTTCGTTTTTATGTTTATGACGATAGGTGTGTTGACAGCCGAAGATCAGGCGTGGCTCGACCGGAACTCTTCATTCGGCGCGAAGTCGGCATACGAGTTCTATAAGGAAAAATTTCAGACCGAGAAAACCTATGAAAGCGCATGGAAGTTCGCGCGGGCGGCATATTTTTACGCCGCTAATTTCGTGACCTCATCGGACGGAAAGAAACTGGTCTATACCGAGGGTAAGAATGCCGCGGAATCGGCTATGACGCTCAATCCTAAGGGCTTCGAAGGTTTCTACCAGTTCGGGGTGTGCCTCGGGTCATGGGCCGAGATGCACGGGGTAGGCGAACAGCTTGGCGCGGTCGATAAGATTATTAAGGCTTGCGAAATGGCGATAAAGCTCGAACCGAACAATTCGGACGCGTATCTCCTGATCGGACGTGTCTATCATAAGGCTCCCGGCTGGCCGATCAGTTGCGGAGATATCAATAAAGCGGCGGATTATTATACCAAGGCGATGAAGATCGGTTCGAAAAACCGCACTCTCTACCGTTTTTATGCGGAGTGCCTGATCGATCAGGGAAAAAAGGCCGAGGCGAAGGCGATGATCGATAAGGGTCTCGCTCTGCCGTTCGACGCGAAAGATAAGATCACTGAGAACAACGAGATCGCGAAACTCAAAGCTCTGATAGAAAAAACCAAGTAACCGAACCCCGCCTCCGGGCTTGTGGACAAATTCAGAAAGTGAGGGGTTTTCTGTCACTGCGAGACGCAGAGCGGCGAAGCAGTCGGTATCGGATAATGAGATAGATTGCTTCGGCTTTCGCCTCGCAATGACAAAATGAGTTTGTCAACACGCCCCGCCCAAAGGCGGGGTTTTTCTTTTAATCACTTCACTTTACAGCCCGTATCTGCCGATATTTGCAACTGGAAAACCTCGGATTCCGTGTTATAGTATAATAAGGGGTAGCTCTATGGCCGAAAACCAGACCGAACTCAAACAACAGGATGTATTCAGCTATATCGATCGTGAATTGAAAAAAGACAGGAAATCGTTTGCGGAACGTATCATTCAGAAAACGAAATCCAATTTCATGATCGTGATGATGGTCAACCTGATTGCTATTTTCGTCGCATCGGTCGGTTTTTATACGGTATACACTTTTTTCAGCGAACGGGCATATAATCTTGTCGGATCGGAAAAGAGTATCAAAGGTTTGGAAGATGTGCTGTTTGCGGAAATGCAGAAGAAAGCGAACGCCGAACTCCTGAAACAGCAGGAGGAAATGAAGAAAATCCAGGCCGAACTTAATAAACTCAGCAGTCAGATGGACGATTTTAAGACGGAACAGATAAAGAAACAGAAAGCCGAATTGGATAAAATGCAGAACGATCTCAAGGCGAAATTCGAGGCCGACTCGAAAAATAAGACGGAAGCCGAGAAGAACGCGCTGAAGAAAGAGTACGAACTGGAAATAGCCAGTCAACAGAAAGCGATAGAACAGGCCGCGAAACAGAAGGAGGCCGAATACCAGAAAATGCTCCAAGCGGAGAAGACAAAACTGCTCGAACAGGAAAAAGATAAAAAGGTAGCCCTGCAATCGGCTGAGACGAAACTGACCGAGGCTCAATCCGAATTGCAGTCGCTGCAGGAAGAAAAGGCGAAGACCGCCGCTGTTCTCAAGGAATTCGAGACCGCGAAGGAAGAACAGAAAAAGATCGATATTTTTAACGATCAGGTAGCGGTCCTTTTCCAGTCCGCGGTAGATTCTTTTCAGGGCGAGAAATACGATCTTGCCCGTCAGAAGCTTAACGCTGTAATCAAACTGTATGACAACAAGCCGCAGGGCGTTACTATTTCGAAATCCAGAGAAGTCGTCGATAAATTCTTTGTGAATGCCATTTCCGACTATCTGGCACTCAAAGAGAACAAAGCCGGTGAGAGCCAACAGCAATTGGAACAGACGATCATCGCTTTAAAAGACCTCCGCGACCTCTCGAAAGATATTCAGGGCGGAGCGTACAACACCAAAGAAGCCGCATTGAAAAATAAGATAAACGCATATCAGGCATCGATTCCCGAGGTAGTCGCGTTCGCGAACGCCTACGAGAAGTACTTCGACTCTAAGCAGAAGTCTCAGCCCTCGGCGCTCGATCTGAATATCGAACAGGCCAACTCAAGCGCCGCGCCGTTATTCAATTCCGCTAAATCTCTTTACGCGAGCAAGTCTTACGATAGCGCAATAAAGAACCTGAAGACCGTGATCGCCGAGTATCCTACCTCGAAGTACACGAAGGAGGCGTTATCGTATTTCGAGCAGATCTATAAAGACCAGATCGTGGACGCCGGCGGAAAGACCGTCGATATCGAGGCTGTAAAAGCCGAACAGACAAAGAACTCCGGCGGCGCTTATTCCTCGGCGAAGAAATACGAAAAAGAAGGCGATTGGGAGAAGGCGAAACAGTATTATACCCGTGTAATCTCGGATTATCCGTTGTCCGCGTATGCGGATAAATCGATAACCGGGCTGGAAAATTCTATCGGTGAAATCGAGAAGAAGAAAGCTATCGAGAGCTCAGGCAGTATCGATAAGATTATAGAGGAGCAGAACAGCTCCGCTTCGGGTCTGGTCGCGTCCGCGGATAAGCTTCTGAAAAACGGAAAGCTGAACGACGCCCAGAAAGCGTATGCTGAAATCATTATTAATTATCCGTTATCGAAATACACCGGGGATTCTCTTGACGGCTACAAGACCGCGATAGAAAAAATAGAACAAGCTAAATCATCCGGGACAGTTGATCTGACTGAGATCAAGAAGGAACAGAATAAAGGCGCTAAAGATGTTTTCGCGAAGGCGGCATCGGAAGAAAAGGCCGGTAAGCTCGACAGCGCGAAGTCGAAATATATGCAGGTGATTTCCGAATATCCGTTATCGGACTATGTCGAAGGGAGCATGAAGGGGTTTGAGAAAACAGTAGCCAAGATCGCCGAACAGTCCAAGCCCTCGGGTGTCGACTTGACCGAATTAAAGAAGACACAGAATAAAGAAGCGAAAGACCTTTTCGCGAAAGCGGCCGCCGATGAGAAAGCGGGAAAGCTTGACAGCGCTAAGTCCAAGTACGCCGATATCATATCCGAGTACCCGTTA
>Ga0154538_125_pt1 | contig 56833 bp, 55 predicted proteins | sample RifGroF1_FD_105681 | JGI IMG/M metagenome (GOLD analysis project Ga0154538, IMG submission 105681) | Spirochaetes bacterium GWF1_51_8 | reverse complement strand
TAGCATCGGCGTTGAAACGGGCTTTCGCGTCCTCACGGGTCATGTTCCGTCCGGTGCAATGGATCGAAGTGCCGAACGTCTTCATGAGCGACTCCTCGGTGCCCGCCATGATGTAGGACGCGCTGCCGAGCGGCCCGCTTACAAGGATCGGGTGGCCGATCACACGGTAGGGCTTGATTGCGTCGGACGGCCTGCTTGGGAACACACGGGTACATCCCGAACGGTGGACGATGACGTTTCGCTTGGATGTGCCGATCCGGTGCGTCTCTTCCTTGATCGTGTTATGTGAAAAGTCGTACATGATGTTCGTATCGACGTCGCGGATGACGTCGTTAAATACCTTATCGATACTGTTGCCGATCATCTGCCTGTTCGCGAACGCGAAATTGGATACGGCGCGCATCGCGGCAAGGTACTCTTTACTCTCGGGCGATTTCAACGGCAGCGAGGCGAGTTCAGGCGACGGGGATTTCATCCCGTACTTCTCCTGAGCCTGCTGGAAAAGCTTGATATACTTCTTCGCCGTCTCACGGCCTAACTCGCGGGAGCCGGTCTGGAACGTGACGACGACCTGATTTTTGAACAAGCCGTACACGCGCGCCCGTTCGATATCGAAGACCTCTTCGACTATCTGGAGCTCGAGGTAATGGTTCTCGGCGCCGAGAGTGCCGAGATGGTTTTTCTCGTTCTTTGCAAGGTCTTCGCTGATCAGGTATGGGTCTGCCCCGTCGGTGACCCCGCCGTCTTCGATATAGTCGGGATCGTCGGGCTTACCGATCTCCAGCTTCTCGGCGACCCATTTCGCGCCGCTGGTGAGGAGATCGCGGAAGTCCTTCACAGATAATGTCGATTTCCCCCGGATATTATCCCCGACAGGAATCGCCTTAAAGAACGCCCGGATCAGCGATTCGGTCTTCTTTTCTATATCCTGATAGATGAGATTGGTGGTGACTATTCGCGTTCCGCAGTTGATATCGTGCCCGACCGCGCCGGGACAAACTATCCCTTCCTGCCAGTCGAAAAGCGCCATCGCGCCGTAAGGGAATCCGCTCCCGGGGGTGGCATTGGGGAAAACGATAAACCTGTCGAGAATTCCGGGAAGCGAGGCCGCATTGACGATCTGCGGATAAACCGCTTCCAGTACGTGGGTAAGGAGTTCTTCACCGGCAAAAACGAACGCCTCGACATGCATTCCTTCCGTTTTCGGTATACACCATTCGTAGTCGCTCACCCGGTGAAGTTTGTTCAGATCCATCTTTCCTCCGCCGGAATCTCATCCAGCATGCCTATTATTCTAACAGAATATCAGAAAATGTAAATAGGTAATTTCATAATTTTGGAAAATAATATCATTCCGCTTGAATATTTCGCATTTATAATATAATCTATTGCAGTATGACTTGTGAGGGTAAATATGTTTTCCTTGAATTTTGTACAGCAGACCTTAGAGGCGAAAGCGATACGAATCGGGGGATGCGGGAGGAAAGACTTCTCCGGTTTCGCTATCGATTCCCGGACTGTCAATTCGGGCGAATGCTTCACCGGCATCAAGGGCGATAAGTTCGACGGGCACGATTTCATCAAGGAAGCAGTCACGAAGGGTGTCGAGATTTTCATGGTCGACCACGCCCGTATCGACAACGTATCCGCCGCGGTCAATAAAGGCGTTATCATTCCCGTGCACGATACGATCGAGGCATTGGGCAAGCTCGCCCGCGCCTACAGGCGGCAGATTTTCGCGAACACGGTCGCGATCACCGGGAGCTCCGGTAAGACGACCACCCGTGAACTCGCGGTGGCGGTACTTTCCAGCCGGATGAATGTCCATACCGCGAAGAAGAACCTCAACAATAATATCGGCCTGCCCCTCACTATGCTCGAGGCGAAACCCGACACTCACCTCATGGTGCTCGAGATGGGGATGAACCATAAGGGCGAGATTTCCGGGCTATCGAAGATCTGCGAACCGTTAATCGGCGTCATTACTAATATCGGCTACGCCCATATCGGCAACCTCGGGAGTCTCGACGCTATCGCCGACGCGAAGAGCGAGATTTTCGACGGGATTGTCGACCGGGGATTTATCCTTCTCAACGCCGACGACCCGTATTTCAGCTATCTCAAGGCGCGCGCCAATGTCCCGGTGATGGAATTCAAAACCGAGGATATCCGCATAGTCGAGGACAGGGGTATCGACGGCTTCCTGCTCGAGTACGCGGGGGAGACCTTCGAGTTCGCCCTTCCGGGTATTCACAATATCTCCAATCTCGCGGCGGCATTCAAAATCGGCGAGTTTTTCAGTATTCCGCCGCAGATGCGGGTGGAAGCGATTCGCGGTTTCCGCGCGGTCGCCGGACGCAGTCAGATTGTCGACACGCCGAGGGGAATTATTATCAACGACTGCTACAACGCTAACCCGTCGTCGATGATCGCCGGGCTTCGCGTCCTCGGGGCGAGTTCGCGCGGAGGCAGACGGATCGCGGTGGTGTCCGATATGCTCGAGCTCGGAAGGAAGTCCGGCTACTACCATAAAATGGTCGGCGAGTTCATTGTGGAAAACAAGTGCGCCGATCTGATTCTCGGCTACGGGGAGTTCACGAAGGAACTCATCCAGACCGCGCAGAAGGGCGGGGTGAACGCGCAATGGTTTGCGTCGAAGGAAGCGTTGACCGAAAGCGCGGTGAAGGAAGTGCGCGCGGGCGACGTCGCGCTGGTGAAGGCGTCGCACGGGATGGGGCTCGACACGATAGTGCAGGCATTGACAGGGGGCGCGTAATGGATGACGGACTGAAGGAGAAAATGCTCCGTTATTTCAATAAAAAGGACAAGTTCTGCGACAGCAACGGGATCGTGCTGACCGATATCTCCGAGGGATACGCGAAGGCCGAGATGACGATCGGCGAACGGCACTATAACAGTATCGATACCGTACACGGCGGGGCGCTCTTCGCCCTCGCGGATTTCGCGTTCGCGGCGGCGTCCAACTCCCACGGCACGGTCGCGGTCGGCATTCATACCGATATGTCGTTTGTCAAGGCGCTTTCGGAAGGCACGGTCTACGCGGAAGCCCGTGAGCGCACGATCAATCCCAAGATCGCGAATTACGATATCGAGCTGACCGACGGATCGGGCGACACGGTCGCGGTTTTTCACGGGATGGTCTACCGCAAGCAGGACCCGCTGAAGCTGGATTAAAAATGAATAAAAACAAGAATCTCACAGCCGAAGAGACGGGGCGGTATTGGGACGGTAACGCTGACGCGTGGACGGAACTGGTCCGGGCGGGTTACGATCATTACCGCGATCTGCTGAATACGCCCGGATTTTTCAGTATCCTGCCCGATATTAAAGGAAAACTCGGTCTCGATATCGGCTGCGGCGAAGGGCATAACACCCGTCTGCTGGCAAAAGTCGGCGCGAAAATGACCGCGCTCGATATCTCCGAACGATTCATCCTCCATGCCCGAGGCCGCGAAAACATCGAAACGCTTGGAATAGCCTATCTTGCATCTCCCGCGCAGACTCTCCCGTTCGACGGCGATAGTTTCGATTTCGTTACGGCGTTTATGTCGCTGATGGATATGCCGGAGATCGAGCGGGTTTTCGGCGAAGTATTTCGTGTTCTGAAGCCGGGCGGGTTTTTCCAATTCTCCATCCTGCATCCTTGTTTCATTACACCGACGAGGAAAAACGTTTTTGATACCGCAGGGAAAGTAGTCGCGGCAGAGCTCGCGGGGTATTTTGACGGCGATAAATGCTCGGTGGACGAATGGATGTTCAACGGCGCGCCGGCTAACAGGCCTGTCGATAAATTCAGGATTCCTTATTACCACAGGACGCTTTCCGAATGGCTCAATATTGCCCTGGGATCGGGATTGACTCTAGAATACTGTCATGAGCCGTGCCCCGGCGAAGAAGTTGCCGAAAAGTATCCTTCTCTCGCGTATGCGCGTGTGACCGCTTTCTTTCTCCATTTGCGTTTTAGGAAAAATGACGGTAAACTATGAAATCGAAACTGTTTCGGGGGCTAAGATGAAAAAATTGAGTATGATTACGGGTCTGATACTGGTATGCGTCTCGTTCGCGGCCGCATTCGAATGGGCGGTGCAGGGAAAAAGCTGGTATGGGATAGGGAATGCCGTTGCTATCGGAAAGGACGGCACAGTGTTTTATACCGGATCGTTCGGCGGACATATTATGAATGGGAATAAAAAAATCGAAGTGAAAAGCGAAAAACCCGTCTATACGGATATGTTTATTGCGGCATATGATCCGAAAGGGAAATTGCTTTGGATGCATAGTGCCGGAGGTTTGGGAAGCGATAACGGGTATAATCTTGCGGTTACCGATGACGCAGTATATGTCAATACTTTTTTTACAGGAAGTATGAAATTCGATAATGGAACTGAAGTCAAGGGTCAGGGAAATCTATCCATGGCGCTAGTGAAGTACGATTACAAGGGAAACTTCCAATGGGTGCAGACCGCATCGGATAAAGAAAACATGTGGGCGCGGGATATCGCTGTGGATCGGGAGGGAAATGCGTACTTGGTCGGATTCTTCACTAAGGGTGCATCGTTTGGAAATGTCGAGCTGAAACCTATTATGGAGAAAAATATTTTTATCGTGAAATATTCTGCTGACGGTAAGCTGGAATGGGTCAAGCAGGCGTCGGGGGGTGATAGTTTAATCACCGGGATTTTCGAGAACGGAATCGAAACTGGCCCTGATGGGAATATTTATATCTCCGGTCACATGATAGGCCCGATAAAATTCGAGAACTTTGAGTATAAAACCGGTATTACTAAGTATTCAAAGAAAGAATGGCTTTATAATTACGAAGCGTTTATCGCAAAGTATACCCCCGACGGTAAGTTTGAATGGATGAAGTCTGTCGGGGTCGATCTGGAACCACAGGGTTTTGCCGTTGATGGGGAAGGAAATTTCTATATGACCGGCTTTTTTACAGGTATACTTTCCGGGAAAGACATCGGTAAAGCGAAGGTTGGAAATATTACAATAAAAAGTAAAGGTGTCCAAAGCGATACTACATCGGAAGATATATTTATCGCGAAATGGGATAAAGACTGTAATGTTTTATGGGCGAAGTCCGCGGGCGGTCCGGGTATAGATCGAGGGTATGATATTGCAATAGGTTCAGACGGGATAGTGGCAATTACCGGCTCGGTAGATAAAGACCCTGTTTTCGATAAACAGAAGCTTAAGGTTAATCCGGAAGGAACTCCAGCTTGGGATTTTTTTATTGCTTGGTATAATACTGATGGGCAGTATCTTGGAATAGAACTTACAGGGGGTTCCGGTGTCGATGTCGGAAACGGAGTTGCAGTAGACGGAGACGGCGGAATATACGCTACCGGCTTTTTCAGTAAAGAAGTGGTATTTGGGAAAAGCAAATTCTTGAACTTAAAATATAGCGACAGCTTTTTATCAAAAATAAAATGATGTCCCTCCCAATTTCATAAATATCGGGGCGATAAAATAGGTTACTGCTTTTGGCTCTGGAATACTGTCATGAGCCGTGCCCCGGCGAAGAAGTTGCCGAAAAGTATCCGTTTCTCGCGGATGCGCGTGTGACTGCTTTCTTTCTCCATTTGCGTTTCAGGAAAAATGCTGGTAAACTATGAAATCGAAACTGTTTCGGGGGCTAAGATGAAAAAACTGAGTATAATTACGGGTCTGATACTGGGTTGCGTTTCGTTCGCGGCCGCGTTCGAATGGGCGGTGCAGTCGGGGAGTTATTACTGCTGGCCGACCGGGATGGCGGTCGATCCCGACGGGACGGTGTATGTGACCGGCGGATTCGGCGGGTACTTCAACGCGGGCGGTAAGCAGATCAAAGTGAAAAGCGCGAAACCCGCGCTCATGGATTTCTATCTCGCGGCATACGATAGCGACGGGGAATTCCTTTGGGCGGCGACTGGCGGCGGGGCAGGCGCGGACTGCGGCACGGAAGTGGCTGTGGGCGAGGACGGAATCTATGTCTGCGGCTACTATGAAAAAGAAGCCGATATCAGCGGGGAGGAAGTTTCCGGCACCGGATTGTTCAGCCATTTTGTCGCGAAGTACAGCTTCAAGGGGAAACTGCTCTGGATACAGACCGCGACCGACACCGAAAATATGTGGCCGAAGGATATCGCGCTGGATAAAGACGGCAGCGCTTACGCTGTGGGATTTTTTAAAGGCGGCGCGGTGTTCGGGAAATCCAAGCTGAAAAAGGTGATGGAGAAGAATTCCTACGTGGTGAAATACACTTCCGGCGGCGAGCAGGAATGGGTCAAACAGATGTCGGGCGGCACGGATTTTCTCACCGGTATCTATGAAAAGTCTATCGAGGTTTCGCCGGACGGAAATATCTATATCTGCGGGTACATGATCGGCGAAGTCCTTTTTGAAAAGTTTAAGTATAAAACCTCGATCACTAAATTCTCGAAGAACGAATGGCTCTATAACTACGAAATGTTTATCGCGAAGTACGAACCGGACGGCAAGTTCGTGTGGATGAAATCCGCCGGGGTCGATCTCTTCCCCGAAGGTTTCGATATCGACAAGGACGGGTATATTTACGTCTCGGGATACTTCAAGGGGATACTATCCGGGAAGGATATCGGAAAGGCCTCGGTGGGCGGTATCACGATTCAGGGGATAGTTTCCAAGGATGAGACAGTGGAAGAGGATATTTTCGCGGCGAAACTCGATCCCGAGTGCAAGGGAATTTGGGCGAAAACGTTCGGAGGACAGAGCTACGACAGGGCGTTCGATATTAACGTCGCGCCTAACGGCGATGTCGCGATCACGGGGAACTATGCCAACGAGGCAAAGTTCGATTCGAAGCAGGTGAAAGTGAAGAATTCCGCGGGCTTGAATTGGGATGTATATATCTGCATACTCGACAAGAACGGGAAGGTGAAAAACATCTGGTCGTGCGGCGGGGATAAGACCGATATCGGGGATAGTGTAGAGTATTCCGAGTCCGGGGAACTCTACGCGCTCGGGCTGTACGGTTCCACCGCGGATTTTGACGGGGATGAATTGACCCCGCCGGATAAACTCTCCGATATGTATATTTTAAAAGTAAAATAATTCTACCGATAAGTATTGAAAGTCCTGTGTTTGTGTGGTAAATTACAAACAGGGATGATTCTTCAGGGGGTTGACATGCGGAAAAGATCGTGGTTTGTCGCGGTTTTATTCCTTTTCTCGTCAATCGGTTTAGGGTTCGCGCAAGCCGATTTCAGCTTATCGCAGACTAATTTTCAGGAATTCGTTCCGCCGCCTATCGTCCGGAACGTTTATATCCGTTACTACCTTCTCGGCGGAAGCCTCGGGTCGGTAGGTTTCGATTATTTCTTCGACCGCAACTTTTGGGCGGGATTTAATGTCGGATTAAGCTACGTTCCGGGAATCGGCCCGGGAAGGACACTGGTAGTCGTGACCGATACCCTCGAAGCGGGATACTACCTTCTCGGTAATATCGATCAGGACTTCAGGCTGGGAGCCTTGTTCACATTCTCAGCCTATTTCTGCACGACCGCCGATACATGGCGGGAGATTTCGGATAAACCGTTCTGGGGTATCTATCCAGGACTATGGCTGACTATCGAAGCGTGGAATATTTCGCTCAGGGCGGGATTGGTCTACGATTTTAACGCGGCCAACCCGATGGTCTTTTTTCCGGCGTTCGGACTCGTTTTCTGATAAGGAGTCGTTATGAAAAAGGTAACCCTTTCGTTCGCGATCGTTCTCATTCTCGGTTCGTGTAATTTTATTCTGCCGCCGACTGTCGGACAGGAATATCAGGAATTCAGTATTAACGGGCCGAAGTATAGTTATGTTCTCGCCGACGATTACTTAATCATCGCGAATATCGATAGAGACATCATCAAGAAATTCGGTGTCGCCGAAGATGATACTTATCTCTATCTCTACTATGAATTCGGCGAATACAGGCCGGGTAAGATCATGACGACAATCGGAAAAATGAACGCCCCGAACGGTTCGATCACCGGGAAGTATTCTACCGGAATGGAGGGCCCGTCCCGCGACTACGGGACAGCGTCGAATACTATCGAGATGTTCTTCCCGTTCGTGGACTACTACTCCGTCGATGAAAAGATTTTCAATAACCTTGAAAGCGGGGGATTCTACTTCTATCTCAATTTCTACTCGAATAAAGTCAGGTTTTTGGAATATGGAAATATCAATTACAATTACGGATATACTGTCGCCGATGACAATCATATCGAGATACAGCTCAAGAAAAGCGCCATCGGCCTGTCCGGGATCGCGTTAAAAGACCTTGCGTTCGTAGTCGGTAAATGGGGTACGGGGAATAACGAAAACTGGGGTGTCGATTGGGATAATTTTTTCCCGGCAAAGAATATGAACGACATGATCAGGTATTATGTCACCGGCGCGGGTCAGGTGGTTTACCGTGGCGGCCCGGCTCAGGGCTATGTCGATATGTGGATTCATAACGGCGGCTTCTATTACAGCGATGCGGCGGCTCTCGCCCGGACGAATAGCTGGGTAACCCTGCGCGATCTCGATAACAACGACGCCTCCGCGACAATCGAAATTTTCATCCAGACCAACGGCGCGGGGCCGATGTCGGGGATAAAATTCTGGGTGACGAATTACTTGTCGGTACTGCCCTATACAGAATCGGCAGGCGGTTTTGGAAAGAATTTTACCATCGCGACAAACCGTCAGCAGGTGACGCCGGATAAGTTTCTGATCTACCCCGGCGTACAAACATTCGTCAATATGGTCTACAACGACAGTTCCACCGGAGCCGCGAGAACGAATAGTTTCGTCGCCGAGCCTGCCGCGAAACTGACTCTTTGGATGACGGGTATTTCCTTTATGGGTTGGTTATACAACGGTCAGGTGTCGTTCGCGAATACCCTCAACGGGTTTCAGAACTGGAAATGGGTCGTCCAGATGGAAAACGGTTACTATTCCAATTCGATGATGATACCTTCTGCCGAGGTCCCGTATGATATGACGCATTCAGGCGCGTTGATGAAGGCTTATTGGGGCGACCGGATGGATAACTTTGGGGCGGATGTCATGTTCCCGGACTGTACTGCCTTCGATCCGAATACTCAAGGATTGAAAATATTCTACGACGGATTGAGTCCCAAGATTGAGATATATACGAAATGAATTAATATTTGACCTCGAGGAAATATGCGCGATTACGCGGATTTACCCCTGCATGACGGAAAGGACGGGATACCGTACCCCGTGGACAGGAGCGTTTACAACGACTCGATCGATTCTCTCGAGAAGCCGATCCGCCGCGCGAAGGTCTCGCATACCGGTCGGGATATGATGTTTTCTGTCCTAAAAAGGTTTTTCCAGACAAACAATCCGGAACCATCGGCCGTGGGGGTGTAGATGGACTTATGGATGTATGTCTTTTATATTTTCGCCGGATCGATCATGTTCTCATCCATCTTTGTGTTCTTTATCGTCATCAATAAACAAAAAGCTGTCGCTTTCCGGTATTTCCCGTTAGTGCAGTTTGCGCTTCTGTTCTATCTAATAGTCGAATTTCTCCTTTTCCAGCACAAGCTCGCCCGTCCGGAACTGTTCCTGACTGACGTCGAATGGATGACGAGGGTACAATTCGGGATGTACGGTGTATTCATGATCTGCCGGTTTATCTTCTTCAATTCACTGCTCGATGTATCGGGCAGGGCGGTTAAATTCGTCCTGTTTCCCGCGATAATGCTCATTTACTTCGGCATGCTCTTTACGCCGTTTTTCTGGAACGGGCAGACTCATTCCCCGGGATGGGGATACTTTTTATGCCAGGGGATTAATATCACGCAAATCGCATACTTTCTCGTAACAATCCTGCTGTTCGGGAAAAGGGTCGAGGACGAGGTAAAACGGAAACTCCTCGGCATCTGGAAAATCCTGATCGTCTTCTATCTGCCGTTTATTGTGTTTCAGGGTTACTTTCATCTTGTCTTCCTTCTGCAGAAGGAGTATGAAAATGTGATGCGGCTTAGCTCGTTTTTATACATCCTCGGCGGGGTCAGTCTCGTCATGCTTGTAAACATCGCTTTCCTCGGCGTTATCCGGACGCATGTCCTCAGCGGAATGGACCAGCCTGTTCAGGCCAAGAAGGGCGCGGACAGTGGAGTCCGGCCGGATACTACTGACGAGAAAGCGGTTTCCCAACGTGAGTCCGAGATCATGCGTCTGATCGCCGCGGGCAAAAGCAACAAAGAAATCTGCCAAACACTTTACATCTCCCTGCCCACAGTCAAGACCCATATCTATAATATCTACCGTAAACTTTCGGTCAGAAATAGGGTCGAACTAATCAACCGCATGAACGATACCGGCGGACTTGAGTTCAGGAAGCCGGGATCACTCAGTGGGTGAAACGCTGTTTCAAATTTAACTTCTTTTCGCAAACTTTATCAAGAATTCTCCGGAGCTTTCTGTTATAATATCCCTATCGTAAAATCGCAGGAGAGAGTATGAATATCCTTAAACTTGACCCATCGAACATCGCATCGGAACATATCTGCTGTGCATTCTCGGATAAAAAGGTTGCCGCCGGATATGAGGCGAAGAAGGCTTTACTCGCGGACGGGTTCCCTCGGGGCTTCGTTTTTAAAAAGCTGAATGTGAAACACAAGGTGTTCATCGAGTACGCCCCCGACGAGGCCGCATGGCTCCCGGTGGATGCGCCGGGATACCTCGGCATTCATTGTTTCTGGGTTGCCGGGCAGTATAAGGGGCAGGGCCACGGGAAGGCGCTGATGGACGAATGTATCCAGGACGCATCGGGGACGAACGGGGTATACGCGATCACCTCCGCGAAGAAGCGCCCGTTTTTTACCGACAAGGCTTTTTTCCTGAAGAACGGGTTCGAGACCTGCGACACCGCGCCGCCGTATTTCGAACTCATGGTCAGGCGTAACGGAAACGCGCCTCTGCCGAAATTCCGCGATAACGCCCGCCGGGCGGAATGTCCCCAAAAGGACGGTATCGCAGTCTACTACACAAACAGGTGTCCGTTCACCGAGTACTACACAGACGAGCTGGAAGCGGTTGTTCGGGCGAAGGGACTGAACTTCCAAAGAGTGAAGGTAAGTTCTGTCCGTGAAGCGAAGGATATACCGTCGGCGGCGAGTATCTATTCGATTTTTTACAACGGGAAATTTGTCACGCATGAAATCCAAACAAGCGGACGTTTCGAGAAGCTGTGGGCGGGGATGGATAAATAACCTAAGTTTAATCGGAAAACGCGCTTTTCATTTGAAGTGGGCTTTTTATTGCGATTCGCACATTGTAGCTTTATACTAATGGAAGTGAGGCGCGGCCGTGAAAAAACGCAATCTGGTTTTTATCGGTTTAATTGTTTACGTCGCGGGTATTGTGCTCTACCTTGTCGTCGGAAACCTGATCGAAGGGATCGGGCTGAAGGAGCATTATTACAACGACCTCCGAAGCTATGCGAAGGGTATCGTGTTTTCCGCGGGAATGGACTATCTCAACTCTTCCGAAAGTTATCGATTGAACGGAAACCCCGGTATTTTGTCGAATATATCGTCCATTTCGGCAGCGTTCGGAATGGAATCCTGCGAGATCCTTCTCGAGAAAGACGGCAGGTATTACTATTCCTTCGATACGGCGATACCGTCGAAAACGGGGCAGTATGTCGAGTTCATTCATCCCGGAGAGCAATGGATTGAGGGGATCGGCAAACGGGGGGTGTATTCCTCGCTTAAGGAACTCGACGGCAAGAAAAGCGGATCGTTCTACACAAAGGTGATCGGCGGTAAGGACGCGGCGATTATTGTAGGGTTTCATTTCGGCGATAAGAACGAAATCTTCAGCGCCGGGATTTTTCTCTGGATATATTCAGGCTTGACCGGGCTGTACTTTCTCGTGCTGATCCTGCCGTTTATTATCCTTTACGCCCGTTCGACCCGCAAAGAGCACGAGCAGATGGTGCAGTTGATCCATACCGACCAGTTGACATTTCTGCCCTCGCGCACAAAACTCCTCATCGACCTCAAGAAGATGGACAATCCCACGATCATCATCATCAATATCGATTCGTTCAAGCAGATTAATAGCGTATTCGGCACGAAGGCCGGGGATTTTGTGCTGATCGGCGTCGCGAACCGGATCAAGTTCCTTCTGCCGGACCCGAACTACAAGGTGTACCGTCTCCATTCCGACGAATTTGCTATCGTGGCGGACGACGATATCGACCCCGATAGGCTGATCGTCTTCCTCGAGTACCTTGTGACCGGGATCGCCGACAAGATATTTTTTTACAACCGCAACGAGATCAGTATCAGCGTCACTGTCGGTATCGCCAAAGCGTCGATGCTGATCGACCCCGACGAAGAAGAAATATGGCAGTCGCTTGTGACCTACGCAAGTACGGCTCTTCACGCGGCAAGGCGAAACAACCTGAACTTCCTGATCTATGATGAGCGCTCCGAATACTTCTCCAATCCGGCGGATAACGTGAACTGGCTCAATATCATCCGTTCCGCGATCAAGGACGACCGGATCGTACCTTTCTGCCAGGCTATCTATAACAACAAAACCAATAAAATCGAGAAGTTCGAATGCCTTGTGCGGCTGATCGACGAATCGAACGGGATCGTCCCGCCCTCGAACTTTCTGGATGTCGCGAAGAAGACGCGCCTCCTCAATCACATCTCGAGGATTATGCTGGAGAAAGCGGTCGAGTATTTCGAGGACACCCCATACGAATTCTCGGTCAATCTCGCTTTTTCGGACATCAAGAACGCGTCGCTATTGGTATTCATCGAGGACTTGCTCTCAAAACACCCTAAAGCCGCGAAACGGTTGGTGCTGGAAATACTCGAGTCGGACGGAATAGGTGATTTCGAGATATTGCAGGATTTTTGCAAAAAAGTGAAGCACCACGGCGTAAAAATCGCCATCGACGATTTCGGGAGCGGATACTCGAACTACGAAAACATCCTCAAGCTCGGGGTGGACTTCCTGAAGATCGACGCATCGCTTGTGAGGGAATTGCCTGTCAGCAAACATTGCTTGGTCATCGTGCAGAGCATCACTATGTTCGCGAGCCAACTTGGGATACAGACCATCGCGGAATTCGTCTCGAGCCGCGAGATATTCGATACGGTCGCCGGGCTCGGAATCGGCTTTTCGCAGGGGTACTATATCGGTAAGCCCGGACCCGTCGAGGAAGTGTTAAACGCGTTAGGTAAAGATTAGACCGGTTCCACGATAATGGATTCGTCCACCTTCTCGTGCAGGAACTGCTGGATCGCCATCAATGTGCCTGTCTGAGCGCCGGGACAGCCCTGACACGCGCCGAGGTAGTTGATGTAGACGATCGTTTTCCCGTCTTCGTCCTTGATATCCACCACTTCGAGGCTTCCCCCGTCCTGCGCGAGGATCGGCTTGATCTCGGCTTCGAGCACCGATTCGATCTTTTTCAGTCTCTGGACTACGGTCATCGATTTAAAATCCTTGGTTTCCGTTGCTTCCGCCATTTTTTCCTTCTCCATTTCTTTTCTTACGTCATGAAGTATATCGACAAGGTAATATTTTCGCTTTTCGTGTCCGCCGGGCTTGATGCACGATTTACAAAACGCGCCGGCCTTGGTATAGTTCGTGATCTCTTCGACCGTCTTGAGGTCGTTGATCCGGATGACGTCGCGGATAGTCCTGAGACTCACCCGGGCGCATTCGCACACGATCTCCTCTTCCTCGAACGACGCCATATCGACGCCCTTGTAGAGCGAAGCGGCTTTCTTGATGACGTCATAGGCCATCACACTGCAATGCATCTTCTGGGGCGGGATAGCCGGAATGTCGTCTTTATCGCGGAGGGAATGCTCGACATCGATATTCGTGATCGCGACCGCTTCGTCGACAGTCTTGCCGATGCACATTTCCGCCATCACGTCGCTCGACGCAATAGCCGTACCGCACCCGAACGACTTGAAGCGCGCGTCGAGAATCTTGTTCGTGCCCTTCTCGACCGCCCAATAGAGCCGGACAGCGTCGCCGCATGCCTCGGCGCCCCAGTCCGCGACGATCAGTTTCGCGCCCATCGCTTCAGCTTGGGCTTCGGTGATCTCGCCTCTATATTTCGGATCGTCCATTCTCGCGGAGACCTTGTCGGAGTACTGCTCCCACAATGCGCCGCCGATTAAATCGTTCTTTCCCATGTTTACCTCTTAGTAGCTGGAAGAAATCTTTCTCAGCCTTTCGACCGATTCTTTAAATACGTCTATCGTGTAATCGATTTCCTGTTCCGTGGTGAATCGCGACAACGAGAGCCGGATACCGGTATGTGCGAGTTCGCTGTCGAAACCTATCGCGACAAAGGTCGGATTGGGCTCGAGGGATTCCGAGGCGCATGCGCTCCCGGTCGAGGCGGCGACCCCTTTTTTATTGAGGTCCCAGATCATCGATTCGCCCTCCACGCCCTTGACGCTGACCAGGATGGTGTTCGGCGTGCGGAGTTCCCGTTTCCCGATAACCATGGTATCGGGAATAGACGCTATTGAATCCTCGAGCTTGTCGCGGAGGCGCTTGACTTCGGTCTGTTCGAACTCGAGGTTTTCCGCCGCGAGTTCCATCGCGTAACCCATCCCGATAAGCGAGGGGACATTGACCGTCCCGGCTCGTTTCCCGCCCATTTGCTCGCCGCCGTGAAGAAGGGGCGTAAGCCTCAGCCCTTCGCGGATATAGATACCGCCGATCCCCTTGGGGCCGTGGAACTTGTGCGCGCTGAACGTCAGGAAGTCCACGTCGGCGTCGCGGACATCTACCGGTATCTTGCCGATAGCCTGTACGGCGTCGGTATGGAACAACGCTCCGTTGTCATGCGCGATCCGGGCGAGTTCCTTCACGGGAAAGATCAGGCCGGTCTCGTTATTCGCCCACATGATCGAAACGAGGGCGGTTTTATTCGGGTCGATATATTTCTTTAGGATTTGCCCGTCGACAATACCGTCGCTGTTGAGCGGAAGCTGGATCACTTCGACTCCGAGCTCGGAGAGAAAACGTGCCGTATTGGTGACACAGGGATGTTCGACAGGCGAAATGATGATCTGCGGGCGTTTGCCGTGACGTAAAATATCGAAATAGACGCCTTTCAGCACCATATTGTTGCTTTCGGTCGCGCAGCTTGTAATGAGGATATCCGAGCTGTCGGGCGCGTCGATCGCCTTGTACATCCGGTCGAACGCGAGCCTCATATACGGATGCGGCTCCGTGCCGAAATCGTGCAGTGAGTTCGGATTCCCGTAAATCTGGGTGAAGAACGGATCCATCGCTTCTTTTACTTTCGGGTCCACTAACGTCGTAGCGTTGTTGTCAAGGTAAACTTTCTGCATGTGACCACCTCAATTCACGGTTCAATTATAGTCTATTTCGTCTTGAAAATCAAGTAAAAAGACGGGTATATACTACTATTATTGTATGAATAATACTATGCCGTTTCTATTCCCTTTTCACGGAGGAGGGATTTTACACGGGACAAATCCAAACCCGGGCGGAGTTTGAATAACAGCTTATTCCCGGAAATTTTCGGGCTTTTTACAGCGGGAAAACGCGAAACTATTTTCAACGACGCGCGTCCGGCCTCGACCGAGAAGCTCCTGAACGTAAGCGAGACGTCTTCACAGCCCGTGGAAACCTCATGCTTGCCGCATTCGCACATGTCGCGGGAACACTCGTGATCGCCGCACTGTGAGTCGCCGCACCCGGAACAATGTGACATAAAATCCTCCGGTAATAATATAACAAAAAATGTAAAAAAAGGAAAGAAGCGGTGAGTTGGGAAATCCGCGAAAACGCCTTGAAAAATTGTCAAAACTCGAAATATATGGTATTCTAAAATGAATTCTTAAGGGAGGCGAAAATGCCCAGCGTAATGATAGTCGACGATTCGATGGTGATGCGGAAAAGCCTGCGGACGATGCTTACCCAGGCGGGATACACTGTCACCGCCGAGGCAACCGACGGCGACGAAGCTGTCGCCTTGTTCGAACAGCATCATCCGGATATTGTCACCCTCGATCTGAATATGCCGAAAATGAACGGAATGGAAGTGCTGAAGGAAGTCATTAAAAAGCACCCGGGGGCGAGGTTTGTCGTGATCAGCGCGGTCGAGGAAAAAGAGACCGTAATGGAAGCCCTGAAGCTTGGCGCGAAATACTATATCTTGAAACCTGTCACATATGATAAAGTTTTGGAAACCATGCAGAGAGTAGGCCAGGCTTAACTAAGGGGGAGAGATTTGGAATTCAAGTATCGTCTGGACAAAATCTCGCATAATCCGATCGAATGGGAATACTTCCAGTCCGAGTTGGAGAAACTTTCGATCTATTCGCTCGATAACAAGACCGACGCGCTTCTCCTGAACGGCGATGAAAACAACACCGATCTGGCGGCATCGTTATTTAACGTGTATCGCGGGCGTGTGACCGATCTCTTTAGCCTCTGTATCCCCTCCCAGCTTGAGAAGATCGGGAAATCCAAGCCTGTCATCAAGAACGAAGTCGTCCTGAACGATGTGACGGCATTCCTTCATCTTAAAGGCAAACGCTCCGTACTGCTCTTTCAGAGTATGGATAAGCATACCGCGCGGACATGGATGGCGAATATGTCCGGAGGCGCCGATTTACAGGATCACGGCGACGCGATGGTCTGCGACGCGATGGCCGAGAGCCTCAATATCGCGACCGGCCGTTCACTTCCGCAGTTCGATATTTCGTTCGGCCCCGGCGACATTTCCATACCGTTTACAGTGTATTCTCCCGGCCTCGTGCTGAAAAGCCCGCATGCGCCGTTCGTGCTGGAGGAGATGTCCAGCGGGACGACCGCGATTACGCTTGGATTGATGGTGATAAAAAAGTACGAAGACGAGAAAAAGAAATAGGGTCTAATCGGAAAGCGGCATCTCTTCGATCCATGCCACGCTTTCGAGGTAAGTCTTTGTCAGATCGCTCATGTGAATATTCAGCCCGTCCAACAGATCGGTGATTTTCTGTAAATTGACCGCCGTTTTTTCCGTTTCTTCGATCAGCGTCAGGAGCTTCCCGAGAGTTCCGGAGCGCTGTGTCAACGCGAGCGTGATCTCTTCATTCAGGTTAAGTTCCTTGAGAATTTCGTCCAGCGATATCTGGAATAACGCGTCTATCAGCGAAAGCAGGCCGACAAGGAATCCCGCGTCGAGAATGTCGCGGTTTGTCTGGCCGAGCGAGTTTTTCAGGAAAAGCTCCATCGCCTTGGCGCGCTGTCCGGCGATCTTGAACAGCGGGTTCTTGTTGCGGTCGCCGCCGGAACTGGCGTAGCTGAGCAGGATCAGCCAGTGCATGAGGTTGTTGAGCCCGAGGAGCGCGATCGCATGACGGACTGACGTGATTTTCGAACGGGTGCCGAACGCGGCCGAGTTGATGAATTTCAGCAGGTTGATCGTCATATCTGGATATTTCTTGAATACGGATTCCACTTCGGGTATGTCGGGATTTTTCTGCAGGAGCTTGATCAGTTCGAGGATGGCGAGCTTGTCGGGATCGATCCGTCTGCCGGAAAGGATGACCGGCTTCGAGAAAAAGTATCCCTGAAAGAGCTCGAACCCCATCTGCTTGCAGTATTCGAACTGCTCCATATCTTCGACTTTTTCCGCGAGGAGCTTTATCTTATACTTTGAGAAAGTGTCGAGTTTACGTTTGAGGATGAACGGATCGTTTTTCAGGATGTCTACCTTCACGATGGAAATCAGATCGAACACGGGACGGAAGTACTCGATGAACTGATCCTTGAATACGAAATCGTCGAGCGCGAAAATATATCCTTTGTCCCTCATTTCGGAGACCTGTGTGATAAACTCGGGACTCATGATCGTGCTCTCGAGTATCTCGAACACGAACTTTTCGCCCTTGAGGGGATTGAGGATACCTTTATCGAGAATTGCTTCGTTGATGTTGATAAAACCGAAGGAACTGCCGAGAAGTTTTCGGACACCGAAAGTGTTAAGGGTGGAAATCAGGACTTCCGACGTCGCGGAGACATCGTCGACAATTTCAGCGAAATTTTTTACTGCGGTCGTCCGGAAAAGCAGTTCGTATCCATAGATCGAACCTGATTTATCCAATATCGGCTGACGCGCGATAAAGACATTGTCCTCCGTCATTTGCATTGATAACCCCTGTGTAATCCTCGATACGGACGGAACTCCCCTTTCTATATATCCGGTATTACTTGAAATCCGATTCCTGGCTTTCGGTTTCGAAACCCTTGCTGAGTCCGAAAATGACTATCGCCAAACCGAGGATGGTGACGACTATCGCGATGAACGCCAGAAGGCCGTCATAGTTGGTGGTGATCGGCCTGATCAGCAGATATCCTATAAAAGTGATTACGATCCCCGCTAACACCAGCGCCCAGTTCTTTTTTGTCATTAATCTGCGTTTCATAAATTCTCCTTTATACCTATACTATTGTGAAGAAAAAAGCATTATAAATCAAGTTTTACGGGATTCCGTTTTTCATCATCTCCCGGACATAACGGGTGGCTTCCCGTTTGTGGGGAAAGTTATGCTCGCGGGAGTGGAAGTTCGACGTGTGCACCCGTTCGCCGCGCCGCCGTTTCGCGAGGCGCGACCTGTCCTCGAAATGGAGCAGTTCGTGATAGATCACATAGTCGAGGACATACCCCGGCAGTTCCCGTTCGCGGAAAAGCGGGTGGATTCTGATCTCGTTCTTCTTGTGGTGATAACTGCCGAGGGTGAGGCGGGTATAACGTTTCTTGATGCGGCCGCGGCTCCAGACAATACTCGGGAGCTCGTCGAATCCGAAATAGGCCTCGTTCACCGTAGATATTTTACTTACCAGCAATTCGTCCATCGAGCCAGTTTACTCCTTTCCATCGGAATTTCCGTTGATCGGGGTCGGAATTGAAGTTCCGCGTCGTCTGTTCCATACTGTCGTTTCCGTAGCGTTCCATAAAAGCGTCCGCGATCACAAGCGCCGCCGCGCTTTCGATTACCACACCCGCCGCCGCCACCGCCGTGACATCGGATCGTTCGGTCACGGCCTTCGCCGCCTCGCCTGTTGCGATATCCGCCGTATCGAGCGGTTTCATCAGGGTGGGGATCGGTTTCATCACCGCCCGCACTATCACGGGACACCCGTTCGTCATCCCGCCCTCTATTCCGCCCGCGCGGTTGGTTTTCCGGTAATACTCATTTTTATCATTGTCGAAATAAATCTCGTCATGCGCCTCGCTGCCGGGAGTTCCCGCGAGGCCGAAACCGTTACCGATCTCGATACCCTTGATAGCTTGGATACTCATGATCTCCGATGAGAGCCGGGCTTCGAGCCGGCGCGGCGCCGACTGGTAGCTCCCGAGCATCGGCGGAATAGGGTAGATCACCGTTTCGATCACTCCGCCCATCGTCTCGCCCTTCGCGCGGTAATCGTCTATCATCGCGGTGATCTCTTTCTCCTGCGTGCCGCCGCACGCCGAACCGATAGGCGAGGCTTCCGCTCGGCTCCGGATTTCAGCGAGCGTCATCGCGGAAGTGTCGATCTTTATCCCGCCCCATTCGACCACATGCGAGAACACCTCGATCCCGAAACGGGCGAGGAATATCTTCGCGACTGCTCCCGCCGCCACACGCGCCGCGGTCTCGCGGGCGCTCGAACGTTCGAGGACGTGCCGGATATCGTCCGTCAGCCCGTACTTATACGCGCCGACAAGGTCGGCGTGGCCCGGCCTCGGGCGGGTGATCGGTTCGGTGACTTTATCTTTCCAGTTTTCGTAATCCTTGTTCCAGACCATGAGCGCGATTGGCGAACCGATCGTTTTGCCGTGACGTACCCCGGAAATGATATCCGCCCGGTCGGTCTCTATCTTCATCCGCTGGCCCCGTCCGTAGCCGCCCTGACGCCTCGCGAGTTCGCGGTCGAGCACCGTCTGGTCGATCTCCAGTCCGGCGGGCATCCCGGAGAGGACTGACAGCATACCTTTGCCGTGGGATTCCCCCGCGGTCTCGTAACGGATGATATTCATATCACTCTCCCTCGAAATGCCGGAAGCCGGTCTTGAAGTCCGATGGCGAAAACTCTTTCTCGAAGTAGCCGATCCGGTACCCGCTTTCGAGAATCCGTCCGACAGGCGTAACGGAAACCCCGGTATGCTCGTAGACCGCCGCGGAGTCGATAGACTGCTCGGAGGTAAACAGGAGCTCGTAATCCTCACCGCCCGTCGCGGCGAGGGTATAGAAGAAAAACGGGTCTTTCTCAAATTCCTTGCCGATCTCTTCGGCGGAAACGGGCAGCTCGTTCATCTCGAGGAAATAGCCCGTGCCGCTTTCTTCGGCGATATGCTGAAGGTCGGCGAGTACTCCGTCGCTGATATCTATACAGGAGCGGATGATGTAATGTTCGGTTAGATACTCGATCAGTTTCAGCCTCGGCGACGGGCAGAAATGGCGCGAAAGGAAATAGTTCGCGGATTTCACCTTGACGGAATGCGGAGCCTGGAGCAGTTTCAGCCCGAGTGCGCTGTCGCCGACCTTGTTCGAGATATAGATAATGTCGCCGGGCTTGGCCCCGGAACGGAGGATCGGTTCTTTGATCGGGTGGCCGGTCATCGCCACTGTGATGAACAACGTGTCCGAACGGACGATATCCCCGCCGGCAAGAGCGCACCGGTAAAGGATCGCCGAGTCGTGGATACCGGTCATCAGCCTGAGGAACTGCGCGTCCGTGAACGGCTTCGGCAGCCCGAGAGTAAGAAGCGCGGCGTCGGGATATCCGCCCATTGCCGCGATATCGCTCAGGTTCACCGCCATAACCTTATAGCCGAGATCGGCGAGATCGGTCTTATCGAGGATGAAATGGACGCCGTCGACCATCGTGTCGGTGGTCAGGAGACTGCCCGGATGGTGCAGGACAGCCGCATCGTCGCCGATACCGGTTCCCCGGACAGGTAAGTCGGAGAACATTTCGCGAATCGCACGGATCATCTCGAATTCGTTCATCTTCATTTCTTATTCTTTCCCATAAGGACGTTGTTCAGGTCGTTGATCGAGTCGATTTTCCCGATGATGATCAGGATGTCGTCCTCACGCAGGGGTTCGTTGGGATCGGGAACCTCGTCGAAATCGAAGTCGATGATATTACGGAAGTTGTCGTCGAGCCGTTCTACCTGGTGCTTGATCGCGACCACGTTGACACGGTAGTTCTTGCGGAACTCGAGGTCTAAGAGGGACTTATTCGCTATGGCGCTCGTCACCTTGATCTCCACGATGGCGTGGTCTTTCCACATCTGCTCCATATTGAGCAGGAAGCCGTGGAGGCCGAAGAGGCGTTTCGCGAGCTTGTTCGCGGTCTCGATCTCGGGTTCGATTATATCCGTCACCCCCATGAGCTGGAGTATCTTGAAATGCTCTTTCGTGTTCGCACGGGCGACGATGCGCGGGATTTTGAACTGCTTGAGCAGGAGAGTAGTCAGGATCGAACTGACAAGGTCGATTCCGATACAGACCACCGCGCAGTCCACCTGGTGGACACCCGCCTCGCGGAGCGCGTTCTCGTCCGACGAATCCAGCACATACGAGTGCATCGTCAGTTCTTTCATCTTATCGACGAGATCGGGGTTTTTGTCGATTACGATCACCTCGGCGCCCTGGTCGATCAGGTTCTTTGCGACATGGTTGCCGAAAAGGCCGAGTCCGATGATCGCGAATTGCGTCCTGTGTTCGAGTACTTCCAATGCCATATGGGAAACCCTCCCCTGAAACTTTCGCGATAAATTATAAAGGAAGCGCTGTAAAAAACAAGTAATTCGGCACTTTGTAATTCCGCTTGACAAACGGAAATAACAATTTAAAATTAAGAACATCATTCACAGGTACGTTAAAGCAAGGGGGAATTCCATGAAAGCCACGGTTTCAACCAGTCTGCTGCTCATACTTCTGTCGTGCGGGAAGAATGAATGTATCGATATCAAGGGAAACTTTGAGACGGCTATGGACGGTACGACCGCGATCTACCGCGCGAAGTGGGACGGCCATTCGGTCGCGATTCTCAACGAGGTCGGCTGCGATTTCGCAACATGTCTTTTAATTCTCCGCTTTTCACAAAACGCGGTGGAATATATCGAAAGGGTATCGGGTGAAAAGCTTCCCGACCCGATTTTGGTAAAACTAATAAAACCGGAGAGTAATCCTTACAATTACGGCGGATGTTCTATTAATGGTGCGGCACAGGTTCTACTGAAAATGACACCGGGTATAAAATCACCCATAACGATTTTTCACGAGTTCACGCATCTCCTGCCGGCATCAAAAGTAAGTCTCTTTGGATTTTTTAACGAGAGCAGGGCGAGGTATATCAGCTATTTGTATGCTGACGAATATATATTCCGGAATACAAATAGCTTTGAATTCATTTGTAGTGTTTCGGTGTTTTCAAACATCGTTCCTCTTTCATTAAAAAATGTACAGGGCTCGGAGCGTGGTCTATTCGATATTTCGGTTTTATTGGTGAAACTGTCGATGAAAGAACGATTCTATCTTCCTTTAGCGGAAATGCTGACTAATTTCAACAAGAACTATCACGACCAGATATTCACATTGAAAATGAGTAAATCATATAATTGGGGGGTGATATTTTATTCTACTTATGCTTTAGCGTTCTCATATTATCTTATAGAAAAATACGGACTTGACGTTTGTCAGGAAATGATGAATAAAGAGTTTGAATATCCCATTCCGGATAACTTCCAGATATTGTTACTGGAAGAATTTTACAAAAAATCATTATCCGAACTGGAAACCGGTTTTACGAATTATATCTCGCATTATTTATACCAGAATAGATATCTCCATGACACGAATATCATAAGCGAAATAGAGAGCTTCTTTATGAATATAAAAAACAGCCCAGAAAGTCTTAAAACTGAATAAAAAAGCAATAGATGGAGATAACTATGACCGCCGCTGAAATCATCGAGACGCTCGGACTTATCCCGCATCCCAAGGAAGGCGGATTTTTCCGTGAGCTATACCGTTCGGACGAGTCTATCGATTTGTCCGGCACGCGTTATCGCGGGAAACGCGCGTTCTCCACCGCGATCTATTTTCTCCTGACACCGGAGACGTTCTCCGCGATGCATCTCCTCCAGAGCGACGAGATTTTCCATCTCTATCTGGGCGGCCCGGTCGAGATGCTGAACTTATACCCCGACGGGAGCGGCAAGGCGGTCAGGATCGGATTCGATCTTATGTCGGACGAGCGTCCGCAGGTCGTGGTACCGCGTGGAGTCTGGCAGGGCTCGCGTCTGGCTAACAGCGCCGAGTATGCGCTCATGGGCACGACGGTCGCGCCCGGCTTCGAGTACGAGGACTTCTCCGACGGCGTCCGGGCGGAACTGACCGCGAAATATCCCCGGTTCGCCGGGATGATCGACGGACTCTGCCTGAAGTAACCGCTTCAGTTCGCCGGTTTTCTTGCTTATCCCTGTGAATGCAGTTAAACTATTTTCCTGAATATGTTTACGAGGCGTAGCGACATGACTGTCGGATTTACTTACGATTCGAGAAGCGAGTACCGCAAACTGGGTTATCGGGAGGAAGAGATCGCCGAATTCGACAGGGACGAGACTATCGACGCCATCGAAGAGGCGTTGAAGAGCTATGGTCTGGATGTCGAACGGATCGGCGGAATCCGGTCTCTCACTGAAAAACTCGCGGCGGGGAAGCGATGGGACTTTGTGTTCAACATCTGCGAGGGGATGTACGGCTACGGGCGCGAGGCGGCGGTTCCGGCATTGCTGGACGCTTACCGCATCCCGTATGTCTTCTCCGACGCGTTTGTGCTCGCGCTCACCCTGCATAAGGGAATGACGAAGGCGGTGGTTCAGGCGGCGGGCGTCCCTACCGCGGAGTCGTGGGTAGTCGCCTCGCGCGGCGATCTCGACAAGGTTCCCGACCGTTTTCCCCTCTTTGCCAAGCCGATAGCGGAAGGTTCCGGTAAGGGAGTTCATCCCCATTCGGTGATCCAATCACGCGCCGAACTGGAAAGAGTAGCTCTCGATCTGGTGCAGATGTTCGGACAGCCCGCGCTGGTCGAGAAGTATCTTCCGGGTAAGGAATGCACGGTCGGGGTGATCGGTAACGGGCTTGACACGAGGGTGATCGGGGTCGATGAAATCGTGTTCGGCGGCGGTGTCGAGTCCGGCGGGGATACGTTCCTCAACAAGCAAAGCGGCGCCGGAAAGATCGTCCAGAAACCGGTCGAGGGCGGTCTCGCGGACAAATGCGCCGATATCGCGCTCAGGGCGTACCGTGCGCTCGGGTGCCGGGACTGCGGACGGATCGATATCCGCTGTGACGAGAACGGGGAACCGTTCTTCCTCGAGATCAATCCGCTTCCCGAGCTCAATCCCGCCGATTCCGAAATCTGCCTGATAGCGGCGAACGCAGGAACGGACTACCGCCGTTTCATGGCATCGATCCTCGATACCGCTCTCTTGCGGATGGGTAAAAAGTAAATAAAAAGTTGATAAATGATACTATATATGATATCATTGTATAAAGGAAGTATCGAAAGTGTCGACAAAATTAAAGAGAATAAAAAGCATTCTTGATAATCCAAAGTCGGTAAGCTTTAATGATATAAAAATAATTCTCGAGAACTTTGGATATTCAGGAGAGCAACCCAGCAGAGGAAGTAGTCATTATATTTTCAGAAAGGAAGGATGTTATTCCATAACAGTTCCGAAAAAACACCCATATGTAAAAGAACATTATATAAAAGAAATAATTTTATTACTTGAATTGGAGGATTGGTATGAAGAAAACAGTTGATTATTATCTCAAACTTCCTTATACAAGAATTATCAAGAATAACGAGGATGGTTCTTTGTTTATTAAAATTCTTGAACTTCCTGGTTGTATCTCGGAGGGTGATAATATTGAAGAAGCATATGAAATGATAAATGATGCAATGCGTTTATGGATAAATGATTCCTTAAAAAATGGAAAAGAAATCCCTTTGCCGGATGAAATGATTGAAAAAAAGTATAACGGAAAAATTCATCTTCGAATTCCAAAGCATTTACATAAAGAATTGGTAGAAGAAGCTGAGAAAAATTGTGTTAGTCTTAATACATATTTAGTATCAATAATATCAATGAATATGACTCAAAGTAGCATTGAAAGAAAAATTAAAACTATGATAGAACAAACTGAAATGGAAAAAAGGACTGAAGATGAGATGAGTTTTGAGACAAAGTTTCCAAATGCAATATATCCAAGTTGGAAAGAAGAAGCGGTAAAATATACTAACTAAAATGGAGGGAAAAATGAAAAGAAAAAATCAAAACACTAAAACAGATAATGTAAAAATAAGAAAAATTTGTGCAAATTCTATTATATTAGGTGTCTTCCTTCCAAAATTATCATATAAAAGACTTAACAACCTTGATCCTGGAAATTATGAAACTATTTCAGTAAGTTATAAAACAATAAGGAGTAGTTATGATAACTCAGAAAAGGATATAAAAAATGTTTATCAAGAAATAGAGTTTTTATTGTTTCAACTGAATCAAAAAACAAATGAAAAATTATCTACATTTGAACTTCTTGCTGAATTCGAAATCAGTTTTAAAATGCAAGAAATAATAAATGAAGAAATTTTTCAAGAATTAAAGAATTCATGTCTTCCACTCATAGTAAATCCTTATATGCGTGAATTAATTCCTTCGATAATGACACGTATAGGTCTACCTCCCATTTTCCTGCCTTTTTTTGAAATTCAAGAAACTCAAAAGTAAAAAATACTTTAAAAAACTATTGACAACATTCGCTGATTGTGGTAAAATATACTACTAAGATGATAGTATAGGTAGTGTATATGAAAATTTCTACACGGTCGCGTTACGGACTTAGGCTGATGTTCGAACTGGGACTGCGTTATCACGAACCCCTCGTACAGTTAAAGGTGATCGCGGACACGCAGCAGATATCGGAGAAGTACCTGAGTCAAATTATTATCCCGCTCCGTGCGGCGGGATTGGTGGAGTCGGTTCGCGGCTCGCAGGGCGGATACCGGCTTGCGAAAACCCCGCAATCGATCACTGTCCGCGAGGTGATCGAAACGCTCGAAGGGTCTCTCTACCCGGTGGACTGTTCCGACGGTAAGGAATGCCCGAGACAGAAGATTTGTCCCTCGACGAGCGTGTGGACGCGCCTCGGAGACAAGATCATCGAGACTCTCGATGCGATAACACTGGAAAACATGATAGAAGATTACCGTAACCGAATCAGCGCCGATTTGGCGTTCGATATCTAAAGGAGGTCCTATGGCGAAGATTGCGCAGAGTATCACCGAACTGGTCGGGAATACGCCGTTACTCAAACTGAACAGGCTGGTACCGGGGCTGCAGGCCGACGTACTGCTGAAACTCGAGAATTTCAATCCGTGTTCGAGTGTAAAAGATAGAATTGGTTTGGCTATGATCGAGGACGCGGAGAAGAAAGGGCTGATCGGCCCGGATACGGTTCTTGTCGAGCCGACAAGCGGAAATACCGGGATCGCTCTCGCGTTTGTCGCGGCGTCGCGAGGATACAAACTGATCCTTACGATGCCCGAGACGATGAGTGTCGAGCGGAGAAAACTTTTACAGATCTTCGGGGCGGAGCTTGTGCTCACTCCCGGGGACAAGGGGATGAAGGGTGCTATCGAGAAGGCCGAAGAGATCGTGCGCTCGAACCCCAAAGCGTTGATGCCCCAGCAGTTCCAGAACCCCGCCAACCCGGAAGTCCACAAGCGGGCGACCGCCGAGGAAATCTGGCGCGATACCGACGGCAATGTCGATATCCTGGTGGCCGGAGTCGGAACAGGCGGGACATTGACCGGAGTAGGCATGGCGTTGAAGGGGAAGAAGCCCGGTTTTATCGTCATCGCGGTGGAACCCACGGATTCTCCCGTGCTCTCCGGAGGGAAACCAGGCCCGCATAAAATACAGGGTATCGGCGCGGGTTTTGTTCCCGCCGTGCTCAATACCGGGATCATCGACGAGATCATTCAGGTTCGTCATGATGACGCGGGCGCTATGTCGCGGATGGCCGCGAAGAAAGAAGGCTTGCTGGTCGGAATTTCCGCCGGCGCGAATATCTGGGCCGCTATCGAAGTAGCGAAACGCCCGGAGAACAAAGGTAAAACTATCGTCACCGTCGCATGTGATACCGGGGAGCGCTATCTGAGTACATGGCTCTTCGACGATCTCGCGTCGGGAAAATAACGGAGGAATAAAAATGGCTGATTACAAATTCGAAACACTCGCCCTTCACGAGGGGCATAAGGTGGACAGCGATACGCTGTCGAGGGCTGTGCCTATCTACAGGACGTCATCATACGTGTTTAAAAGCGCGGAACATGCTCAGAACCTTTTCGCGCTGAAGGAAATGGGGAATATCTACACCCGCATCATGAATCCCACACAGGATGTGCTCGAGAAACGTCTCGCGGCGCTCGAAGGCGGAGCCGCAGCGCTCGCCCTCGCATCCGGGACGACGGCGATCTACTACACGGTGATCAATATCTGTCAGCAGGGCGACGAGATCGTCTCGGCGAACAACCTTTACGGCGGAACGTTCACCATGTTCGATTCTATTTTGAAACAGTTTGGGATCAAGGCGCATCTTGTCGACCCGAAAGACCCCGCGAATTTCGAGAAGGCGATCAACAATAAGACCCGTTTGATCTATATCGAGACGATCGGAAATCCCGGGCTGGATATGGCGGATATCGAAGCGATCTCGAAGGTCGCGAAGAAGCATCACCTGCCGCTCGTGGTCGATTCGACGTTTACTCCCCCGTGTCTCCTGAGACCGATGGAGTTCGGCGCGGATATCGTGATCCATTCGCTGACCAAGTGGATCGGCGGGCACGGTACGGGTTTGGGCGGAATAGTGATCGACTCCGGCAAGTTTGACTGGACCGACCCGAAGTTCGACCTGTTCAACAAGCCCGACGGCGGATATCACGACCTGCGTTTCGCGCACGATCTGGGCCCGCTGAACCCCTTAGCGTTTATCCTGAGGATGAGGCTTGTCCCGCTCCGAAATCTCGGCGCCTGTATCTCGCCGGATAACTCGTGGCTCTTCCTGCAGGGGATCGAGACCCTTTCGCTCCGTATGGAACGCCATTCCTCGAACGCGCTTGCTGCAGCGGAGTATCTCGAGAAGCACCCGAAGGTCGAATGGGTCAAGTACCCAGGCCTGCAGTGCCATCCCACTTGCGACGCGTCGAAGAAGTACCTGAAGAACGGTTTCGGCGGAATGGTCGTGTTCGGGGTGAAGGGCGGCAAGCCCGCGGGAGCGAAGTTTATCGAGAGCCTTCAGCTCTTCTCGCACCTCGCGAATGTCGGCGACGCGAAATCGCTCGCGATCCATCCGGCGACCACAACTCATTCGCAGCTCTCGCCTAAACAGCTCGAAGACAGCGGGTTGACCGAGTCGCTTGTCCGTCTCTCGATCGGAATTGAGAATATCGACGATATCATCGCCGATCTCCAGCAGGCGCTCGCGAAAGTTTAAAACTCCTTTCATTTCAGATATGGGCCGTCCGGTTTCGGGCGGCCTTTTCTTTTGACAGATTGACGCAGGGGAATTATGATATATCCCGGAGGACGCGATGAAACGTTTTTATATTATTCAGCTTTTAATCCTTGCCCTGTGCGCGCGGGTATCCGCCGGGAACTACGACGATTTCCTCAAGGCATGGAACGCAAAGGATTATCCCAAGGCACTGGTATCCATGAAGAAGGCTTATCTTGAGAAGCCCGGCGATCCCGCGATGTCTTACTGGTACGGAATCGTTCTCTTCCAGAATACGAATTACTCCGAATGTATCGCGGTACTGAATAAAGTGCCGTCCGACTATATCCCCTTGTCTGTGTCTTACTATATCGTCCAGTGTTACCTCAAGACCGGTCAACGTGAAGAAGCGGCGGGAGTGTTAAAAAAGGCGGTATTCCTTGACGACGACGGCGCGAAATTTAAACAATACCTCTTCGCGGCGGCGGTCGACAACCTGATCGTCCTGAAAGACACGAAAGGCCTCGAAGAAACGCTTAACGGTTACGAGGCTTATATGAAGATCAATCCCGGGTTGAACTATACCTATCAGGTATACCTGGTCGCGAAGTATTACCAGTCGCTCGCCGTACTGGAAGGCACGAACGGCAACATCGCGCAGGCGGACAAGTGGGCCGCGAAGTCGGCGGAATATGCCGCGAAGGAGATGGGGACTTATGCCCCGTACTACGACCGGTTTGCTTACGCATACTGCTATGTCAGCTCGAAGAACTACCCGAAGGCGATATCGCTCTACGAGTCCTATCCACCCGCGGAACTGGGACTGAAGGATATCTGGTACTATGCCGAGAGCCTGAAAATAACGGGAAAATCCCAGACCGCGCTCCAAATAGTAAAAAAAGGCCTCAAGACCTACAAGAAGGGCGCGTCCGACGATCAATGGCTGAGATGGAACTACTTTCATATCATAAGACTCTGTACCGAGCTGAAAGACCTCACATCCTTCGCGGAATACGAAAAGGAGATCGTCGGCTTCTTCGCGAAACTGCCCGGCGACGAAAGCGACTGGGTGAGGTATTCCGCCGCGAACATATATCTGGTAGCCGGATTTGACTTTTTCGGGACGGATGCGTCGAAGGGGTATTTCGATAAGGTCAAGAAGTATTACGACATGGGGCTCGGGAAGTATCAGAACCTGATTCGGATGTCCGATATCCGTATTCTCGGCGAAACGCTGAAATACTGGGACAAGAACTATAACGCGAAAAAGGACAGCGCCTACCGTTTGGATATGCTGTTCTGGTTCTGGGGGGAGTCCGACGGGACATGGAAGTCGTTGGCCGGGACAAACCTGACAGTCAAAAAAACGCTCGATAAATCGGTGACGAACGATCTGATAAAATCTTTCAATGTCTTCCGGATGTTCTATTTCTATCTTTCCGACGGACAGATCCTGCCCCAGATGGATATCCGGTTTATCGACGCTACGGCGACGGTATTCACCCAGAGCGTCTACCTCTCGCCTATCAACGGCGGCGACGGCAAGCCGGTAGAGGATTTCCCGATCAATTACATCGTAGAGGAAAAGATTCCGGGGTTCCCGTGGGAAATGATCTACGAAACCCGGAATAAGTACGATGTCTTCTGCAGCGTGTTCCCGTTCGGGGTGTCGTCGGGCATCTCGAGTTACGGCGGGCAGAATATTGTTCCGTTCATAAAGCAGACGAAGATCAGGGGCGGAATGCGGATCGCGGATGTCAATCTCGAACAGCCGTGGACGATGATCCACGAATTCTTCCACAATGTCGAAGCCACCTACCGGACATTCCTCGGCGATAAATACGCGTTTACGCCGCACATGTTCCGGGATACGTTCAAGAACTACTGGCCGTCATGGTACCATGGGGAAGGAGAACTGACATACTACAAGCTGGTGTTCGATAGGTTTGTTCTCCCCACAGGATGCGATAAAATGCATTACAAACAGGTCGAGGATGTCACATCGACCGGGCAGATCGAAAAGTACTGGAAGTTTTACAAATCGGCGAGCCTTTCCGATTTAAAGATCGCCTACCAGTACAAGAACTCCGCGATTGACAAGTATCATAAGGGCGAGAAGGACGCCGCGTTCGAGTTATATCAGAAGTCCTACAAGCTCTTTCCATATTTCGCGGATGTGAACGAAATGCTCGGTCTGCAAAACTTTCAGAAACAGGACTACTCGAACTCCTATCCTTACTATTTACAGGCGATGGCGTATGACGAAACAAACCGTTACCGTCTGACGATGGCGGCGTTTCTTGCCGATAAGCTGGGGGACTGGATGACGGCCTGCGGGGACTACCTCACGGCATACGAGAAATACGGCGGCGATCCGGGCGACCTCTACTATGCGGCGAGAATTTACTATACCGCGAAGGACTATGAGAATTCCGCGAAATACCTTCAGAAACTGATCCTCGCGCATCCCGGATCGGATATGACGAAGTATGCCCTGCACCTTTTATCGAATATCCATCTCTTTTATATCGTCGATTACCCGAAGGCGAAGGAACTGCTCGACAAGTACTACCTGTCGGTGAAGGATACGGAAACACTGAAATATCTCGCGGTCAATTACGCGATTGCGCTCGGGGAGACGGGGTCAAAGAAGGAAGCTTTAAAACTCCTCGACGCCGCTAAGAAATACGGCGCCGATCCGAAAACCGTGGATTTCTACCGGAATAAGTACCAGAAGTAGGTTGTTTAAAGATTGATATCGTGATAGATTGTGCAGGAAACAGGAAAAGTAAAAACTATTGTAGACCGACACCGTATATCGGTATCGCCGGATACTATTATATTTTCAGGAAGGCTGCATGAAGAAATCACTCGCATTGCTGATTATTCTCTTCACCGTTTCATCATTTGTCTTTGCCGGGAACTATGACGATTTTGTAAAGGCGTGGGCGGCGAACGACTATTCCAAAGCCTTGCTGTATATCGAAAAAGCCTATGCGGAAAAACCCGGCGATCAAAAGATCACTTACTGGTACGCGATGGCGCTCTACCGGAATAAAAAGTATGACGAGACGATCACGGTTCTGAAAAAACTGCCCCCGGCCTACGACCCGCTGATAGTGAATTGGTATATCGGCGACTGCCTGAGAAAAACCGGGAAGACGCAGGAATCGGCCGGGTACCTTGTTCTGGCCTTGTCGGCGCCGGACAACACGAAAAAGTTTAAACAAAGCGTCTTCGGCAGTCTGATCGACACCTATATTAAAATCTCCAATACTCAGGGACTTGACGGTCTCAGCGGGGACTATCTCGCGTATATCGAAGCGAACCCGGAGATCAACGCCGGGTATATGAATTACCGTTTCGCGTCGTACTTCCAGGGGGTAGCGGTGCAGTACGGGACGAACGGGAAAAAAGAGGCCGGCGTCGAATGGAATAAGAAATCGGCGCAGTTCGCGGGTTACGGGATGGGCGACTACGCGAAGTATTACGACCCGTTCGGGTATGCTTACGGCTTTGTGAAGGCGAAGATGTATTCCGACGCCTATGGAATTTTCACCGGCGCGCAGACGGCTATCCCGTCGCTGAAATACCTCTGGAATTATACGGAAGTTTTGAAGAACCTCGGGCTTACCAATAAGGGCATAGCGCTCCTGAAGACGGGGCTCAAGAATTATACGAAGAGCGAGAACGACGCGATCTGGCTGAAAAGCCTGTACAGGAGCTTGATCCTACTCTGCGCTTTTGAGAAGGATACACAGACCTACGAATTGTTCGAGAAGGAGATCGCGGACTTTTTCGCGAAAAACCCCTCGCCGGATTATGCCGGGGCGAAATATGCCGCCGCCTCGATGTACATGAAGCTGGGGTTTGAAAAGACCGGCACAAAGGACGCTCAAGTCTATCTCGCCAAATCGATTGCCGCGGGGAAGGGGCTGGATCAGTTCAAGGACGCGCTGAGGCCCCAGGATATCAGGATTGTGCTGGATGCGGAAAAGTTCTGGGCGCAGAACGCCGCCTCGATGGTGAAATCGGCTTACCGGATGAAATTCCTCTATTGGGTGTGGGGCGAATCGTCCGGGGTCTGGACGGACGCCGGGGGGATCACGAAAACGGTCAATAAAAAGTTTAACCCTGCCTGTACGAACGAAATATACCGGAGTTTCATGGTATTCCGGACGGTCTATTTCTACTTCACCGGAGGCAAGGTTCTCCCAGAGATAGAGATAGTGCTCCTGACAAACCGCGCCGTCGGTTTTTCACAAATCACGAATAATTCCAAACTGACGGGTGCCGACGGAAAACCGGTAGAGGAAAAGCACGCGTGGAGGCCTGTGGACGGTACGAACTCTCAGTATCCATGGATGTTCCTTGCCACGAATATTAATCGATACGATGTGTTTGTCACGGTTTTTCCGTTCGACGCGATGAGCGGTTTCGCGATCTGCGGCCCGTTACAGATAGTTCCGCTTATCAAGAACGGGGCTTACAGGGGTGCGTTTGTCATGACCGATCTGGCTTTTTCCCAGCCGTGGACGACGATTCACGAGTTCTTCCACAATATCGAAAATATCTACAGGGAGCCGGTGAAGGCGAAATTCGATCTGGTCATTCATCTCTATAAGGATGTTTTCAAGAAATATTGGCCGTCATGGTACAAGGGCCAGGGTGAGCTCTTCTACTACGAATATGTTTTCAGGAATTTCCTTAAGACGCACGACAAAGAATTTCAGTTGCTCCATCTGAAGGAGACGCCCGATACGACGCCGTTGTGGAAATACGGTCAGTATTGGAGCTACTTTAAAAAAGAGACGTTTCCCGCGATGTGGGAAGCGAATAAGCTGAAAACCGCGGGACTTGAATACTACAAAAACGGGGACACCCAAAAGGCGCAGGTGCTATTGGAGAAGTCGTTCAAGATTTTCCCGTATTTCAAGGACGGCGTCGAGTTTCTCGGGAAAATCTACTATAACCAGAAAGATTACGCGAACGCGAAGAAGTACCTGTTTTACACGCTGGAGATCGCGGAAACGAACCAAAGCGTTCTGACTCTTGCAGCTTACTGCTGCGAGCAGACAGGCGAATTGGATAAATCGCTCGAGATGCATATGCTGGCATACGACGCATACGGTAAAAAATCTCAGAACCTGTATTACGCCGCGAAGTCGCTTTTTACATTGAAGAGATTTGCCGAATCGGCGGAATACCTTGAAAAGTTGATCGCTGTGCATCAGGGAGATGAATACTGGCAGAACGCGGTCAACCTTCTCGCAAATCTCTACGTGTACCAGAGTATCGATTACCAGAAGGCGAAAAAGCTGATGGACAACTATTACACCCGGATCAAAGAGGAATATCTACTTAAAACCTCGACTATTTATTACGCGATTGCGCTGGGTGAAACGGGGTCGAAGAAGGAAGCATTGAAACTCCTCGAAACCGCAAAGAAATACGGCGCCGATCCGAAAACGGTGGAGTTCTACCGGAAGAAATACCAGAAGTAGCGTTCTGTGTTCCATTCATGTATCGTTGACACAAGGGCTTAAGTATTATAGAATATTACCGGAAGATTTTTACCACGGGGTGCGGAATTAAAAATGAAGACTTTTCTTGCAGCAGTCGCGTTCGCGGCGCTTTACTTTGCCCATTCTGCTCCGCTCTATTCGCAGGGGCAGACATATAAAAATATCCTTATCCTCAATTCCTACCATGAGGGAAAAGTTTTCTCGGATAATATTCTCGACGAGGTGAAAAAGATTTTCGGCGCTTCGGGACAGAAGTACGAATTGTATATCGATTACATGGATACCAAACGGACCGATCCGAAAATTCTCTTTCCCTATCTTAAAACGATCTACCGGCTGAAGTACTCGAAGACGAAATTCAACCTGATCCTGACATCGGACAACAACGCTCTCGATTTCGCCCTGATGTACCGGGATGAAATCTTTCAGGGTGCGCCGGTCGTCTTCTCGGGGGTGAACAACTTCCATGACTCGATGCTGAAGGGGCAGAAGAACGTTACGGGTGTCGTGGAAGCGGGCGATATTCCCGGGACGCTCAATCTCATTCTCCGTCTCCAGCCTCATGTCGAAAATGTCTATGTGATCGCGGATATCACCGAGACGGGACAACTTCTGCTTGAGGAAGCCCGGCAGTTTTATAGTCCGTTCGAGGGTAAAGTCAAGTTTCACGAGTTGAGCGGGATGCCGCTTTTCGAGATGGCGGGCGAACTGAGCAATATCCCCCCGAAGTCTGCGGTGCTTCATCTTGTCTATTACCGTGAGCCGTCGGGCAAAGCATACACCCAGGAAGAGGTGCTGAAACTGGTCTCCGAAACCAGCCCGTGCGCGGTCTATACCTGCTGGGACGACCAGGTCATGTTCGGGGTGATGGGCGGGATGGTGACGAGCGGAAAGGCGCAGGGCAAGGCGATGGCCGATATGGCGCTTAAGATACTCGCGGGCGAGTCTCCCGACAGCATTCCTATCCTTCGTACCAGTCCCAACGTTCCGCTGTTCGATTACCCAGCGGTCATGCGGCATCAAATCCCCCTCGTCCTGTTTCCCGAGAATAGCGTATTCCTCAATGAGCCGCAGTCGTTTTTCTACCAGAACAGGGACATCCTGATCCTCGGCGGGATTTTCCTCTTCCTCCAGTCGCTGGCGATTTTCATGCTGGTGGTGAATATCGGGAGAAGGAAACGCGCGGAAACGTTCGCGCTCGAGAATAAAGAAAAGTACCGTTTTCTGATAGAGAACTCGTCCGACCTGATCGTGAGGTTTCATCCCGACGGCTACCTCAAATTCGTCAGCCGTTCGTTCTGCGAGCTTCTCGGTAGACGTGAGAGCGAACTGCTGAAAAGCGACTTTGTGTCGCTGGTGCATCCCGACGACCAGACGATTACCCGCCTCATGATCGACACCGTGATCCGTCCGCCGTACTCGAGCTATATCGAGCACAGGATACTGACGACTGCCGGGTGGAAATGGATCGCTTGGTCGAACAAGGCGGTGCAGGACCAGTACGGGACGATTATCGGGATAGTTTCGGCGGGCAGGGATATATCGGAAAGGATCGCCGCCGAACAGAAGCTGAAAGAAAACGAGGAACGTTTCCGCTTGTTGATCGAGGAGTCTCCTATCCCGATCGCGATCACCAATTCCCTTCATGAAATCCTGATTCTTAATAACAGCTTCATCGAGACATTCGGGTACTCGCGCGGCGAACTGAAGAGTTTCGACGACTGGTGGAATCTGGCCTATCCCGACGAGGAATACCGTAACGATATGATAAGTATCTGGAATGACCAAAGCGCGCACAGTCAAACCCATGTACAAGACAGCCGTGTGGTCTGTAAGGACGGTTCGGTGCGCGAAGTAGAATACCTGACAACGTCAATCGGCGACTGGTACCTGAACTACCTCTACGATATCACGGAGAAGCGGAAGATGGAGAGCGAGCTTTCCAAAATCCAGCGTATCGAATCGCTCGGATTTCTCGCGGGTGGGATCGCGCACGATTTCAACAACCTGCTGACGGCCATCCTTGGGAATATCAGTATCTGCCGGAGTACGATCCGGGGCGACGACGAGATCTACGAATACCTCGGCGAGGCCGAGGCCGCGTGTATCCGCGCGCGCGAACTGACCCGTCAGCTCCTGACATTCTCACGGGGAGGCGACCCGATCAAGAAAACAGGCTCACTCACCCAGCTTATCAAGGAAAGCGTCGCTTTCCTTCTACGCGGGTCGAGGATCGTTTACGAGTTCGATTTCCCGGAGAAGCCGTGGCTTGCCAACTTCGATCAGGGGCAGATGAGCCAGGTATTCAATAATCTGATTATCAATGCGCGCGAGGCGATGCAGGAAGGCGGATCGCTCAAGGTGAAGATGGAGAACTACAACTATAACGGGAGCGAACCGCTGCCGTTGAAGCACGGAATGTATCTCAGGATCACGTTCAGCGACTCGGGCGCCGGTATCCCCGGCACCGACCTAAAAAAAGTCTTCGACCCGTACTACACCACGAAGCCCTTAGGGCACGGCCTCGGGCTGGCCTCGGTTTTCTCGATCCTGAACAGACATGACGGGTATATCGCCGCCGAATCCGATCTTGGGAACGGGACGAGGTTTATTCTCTACCTGCCCGCAGTAGATAGGGAAGAGGTTGTCGATGTATTCAAGAAGACGGGGCTGATTCTCGGAAAGGGAAGGGTTCTGCTTCTCGACGACGATATACAGGTGCAGAAGACCGCGGAGAATATGCTGACTATCCTCGGGTACGATGTCGACTGCGTGACCGATGGAACTTTCGCGGTGGATATATATAAGAAGGCGAAAAGCGAATCGAAACCTTTTAAGGTCGTCCTTCTCGACCTGACTATACGCGGGGGTATGGGCGGACTCGCAACCCTAAAGGAACTCCGCGAGTTCGATCCCGAAGTCAAGGCCATCGTGATCAGCGGGTATTCCAACGACCCGGTGATGGCGAATTACCAGAAGTACGGATTTGACGGAATGATGGAAAAGCCTTATAAGATCGAGGCGATCAGTGAAATGCTGTATCATGTGATCGGTTCGAAGAAGAACTAATCGTGCCGGAAATGACCGGAAAAAACTAAACCGCTAAAAACTGCACCGCCAGAAAAGCCGTGTCGTCCATTTCGAGAAGGCGGACTATTTTCCCGCGATAGGTAGCGGAGTCGTTAAACTGCTCGGCCTTGAAGGAAAACAAGGCGCGTTTACCGACATCGTGCTTGTCGAGCAGGGGAAGAAACTGTTTTTCGATCTGGAGTGACGCCCCGCCGTAGGAGATGTTCTTCACCTTGCACGGAATACACTTGCCCTCTACGATTGCCTTGGTCGAATAATCGGTTTCAATTCTGGGAAATACCCTTTTGTTCATACGTTCCCCTCATTTTTTCATTAGTAATATTTTACATCCATTCGAAAAGAATCGCAAGCTGAAATGAAAAAGAAAAAATATTTTCGATAAATGTTGACAAAAAGTGCAAAGTGCACTAAAATAATGCCTTGAAAAAATGCGAAAAGCATTATATCAAGGCAATCAATAAAAAAGGTTTATGGAGGATCAAATGAAAAACAAGGCTTTCTTCGCGGCGGTTACCGCGATCGTGTTAGGAATGACTATGTCCGCGTGTTCCCTCAGACAGGAACGCCCCGTTCTCGGCCCCAACGACTCAGTCGTGTCGGATGACGGCGAGACTCTCGTGATCTCGACAAAAGAGGTCGCCCAGAACCCCGTGTTTACCCCCGAATGGAACAACACGATCAATGTCTGGAAAGTGAGCCAGGAAACCCTTAAGTACTATAAGTACGGCGGCACTGTTTATGTAAGCGGTCAGCTCAAAGTGACGGCCGGGGTCAACAACCTCGCGTACGACAAGGTAGTCGGTATCCGTTATACTCTCGACAACTGGAAGACCTACAAGGACTACAACGGTTACTGGATCTCGCACGATGGCTACGGCAACACCGATAACTTCGAAGTGCTTAGCGAGTCGACGATCAAGCCCGGTACCCTGGTCAAGTATGCTATTTACTTCAAGGCGAACGGCAAGACCTACTGGAACAATAACTACGGAGCGAACTTCTCCGCCCAGTTCTAACACAACCACATCACAAAACGGTCTCCCGGGTTTTCCCGGGAGATTTTTTTTGCATTACACGGAATTTTCCTGTAAACTATATCCTCTATGGAGGTGCTTATGCCGTCGATTTTCAATCCGAAGATTCAGGAAGTGCTTGACGAGGTGATGAAAAATGTCGACGGGGCCTCGCCTTCAAAGGCGTTCGGATATCCGTCGTTCTCGATAGGGAAAAAGATGTTCGCGTGCGTGTACGAGGACGGGGTGTCGATAAAACTGCCCCGTGAGCGGGTACTCGAGATCATGAAGAGCGACCCGTCCGCCCGCGAATTCCGCCCGATGAACCGTCATACGATGAAGGAATGGGTATACATGATCCGGACGTCGCCCGCCGATTATCGAAAAGACTTGGAACTGTTCAGGGAATCAGCCGTTTATGCCGGAAGCCTGAAGGAATAGTATCACCTGACTTCTTCGTTGAGAATTCTGAAACCGGCTTTTTTATACATCGAGATCGCCGGATCGTTCGCCCGGAGCACCCGGAGTTCGACATTCGGATAGCCCTTCTTGAGCGCGGTATTGATCGCGTACTTTGTCAGCAGTGTGCCGTAGCCTTTATGATGGAACTTCCGCGCGACGCTCATACATTGTATTTTATTGCGGATCACGAGACAGCTTCCGATCAGCTCGCTTTGTTCAAAAAGGAAATAAAACGTGTCCTTATGCGAGTAGAAAAAGTCCCTGATCTCATCCAGTTCTTGGTTCGAGGAGTCCCTCAGGCGATAGGGCTGGATATCGTAACGGACCCGAAGCTCATAAAAGATATCCGATTCCAACTCGATCTCGAGAGGGAAGTACTCGTCTCGGTAAGTCCTTAAATCCATGTTCGGCAGATCGAACTGCCCGCCCTGATAGAGCATAATATAATCGTTATCCATTCCCATCCTTCCTTCATTGTTAAGTATCAATCGCTTGTTAAATAAGTTAAATTTTACCCCGGGGTAGAAATTCTGTCAAACGTTATTTTGTTCCGAGGATGTCGCGGATAAACTCTAACGGTATCCCGATCCGCGCATGAATCTCCTGTTCGGTCATCCCTTCGCCGTTGTAGCGGCGTACGACGGCCTCCAGCGTTTCGCCGATCTCGACGATATGGCCGTCGGGATCGTACACACGGAAGACGCGCTGTCCCCACGGCTGTTCGCGGAGATCGTGGCAGACCTCCGCCCCGGACTCCATCAGCCTGCGATAGTCGTTCTCGAGGTCTTCGGACTCGAAGTAAAGCTCGAAGTTGTGGGGCTTCGAGCCCGGCGCGATACCTTGCTTGCCGGTCAGGCTGTCGAAATGACTTTTCAGGTGGATCGCGAAATCGCCCTCGAACGCGACATTCTGGCCGAAATCCATTTTCACCTTCATCCCGAGCGTGTTCTCGTAAAACGCGCGTGAACGGGCGATATCTTCAACTACGATAAGCGGACAGACGAACTTCATAGTACCTCCTTAGTTGGGATATAGTGTGTTCGGTGTATTTTAAGTACGGGCTAAATGGATCGTACGGAAAAGCCTTCGAATTCGACGGAAAAACCTTCGCCCATCGGCGAGGCGCACATCATGCCCGCAAGCACTTCCTCGCGCAGTGAGAGATAGCCCAGCCGGTACATCGTGAAGTTTATCCCGTCGAGGGAGTAAAACACTTCGACAGATTCCTTTTTCCTGACCGCGCGGAAATGGACAAGGTCGGATGGGACGGCAAGGGGCAGCACCGACCAATCGGAAAACTCTCGGGTGATCACGGCGCTGATATTCCGCACCCCGCACGTGTATTCGATCCCGGCCTTAATCCAATTCGTCTCGTCCGCGTAGATCATGAACCCGGCCTGATCGTAATTGTCGCGGTAATCTCCACGGACGGTTACATTCAGCTCGAAATCGCCTCGCACCGGGATATGGTAAAAATGCGCGTTCTGTTTGGTGAAATCGTAATGGGTGACGCGCCAGAAGTCGGTTTTCGGGAGAGTGACCGCGCGGATGATGTCGTGCTCTTCCGAGAATTTCGCGGGGGGATTGAGCCATTCCATGAGACAATCCTTATTGAGTTTTTATAATCCTGCAGCGGTTACCGGCGGCGACGGCGTTTTCAGGGATATCCCTGTCCACCACGCATCCCGCGCCGATCACCGAGTTTTTCCCGATTGTCACGCCCGGCAGGATGATCGCCCCGCCCCCGATCCAGACATTGTCGCCGATAACGACCGGTTTGCCGGATTCTAGCAACAAGGCGCGTTCGGCGGGATCGAGAGGGTGGAGGGCTGTGTAAATCTGCACACACGGCCCGAGGAGCACGTTAACCCCGATCACGACCCGGCAGACGTCGAGGATAACGCAGTTGTAGTTCGCGAAAAATCCTTCGCCGAAGGAGATATTATACCCGTAATCGCATTGGAAAGGGGGCTGGATTTCGAACGACGCGCCTGTTTTGCCGAAAAGTCCGCGGAATAAACGCATCCGCTTTTCTAATTCGTCCGGGTGAGAATTGTTGATCTCACGGACGATTCTCCCCGCGGTAGCCCGTTCGGCGGCAAGCGCCGGGTCGGACGCACAATAGAGCACGCCCGCGAGCATTTTATCCTTCTCGGACGGCATCTCAATTTGATTCCATTTTTGGCCTAATAATTAAAGTTGCAATATTACATAGGAGTTTTGCTTGATTTAATTGTGTATCATCTTCTTTCGACCAATTAATAATATTTGCATGTAGAGGATGACCGGATTTATGAATTTCTGGTTCAACATTCAAGCCAATATTTAAAATACTTTCTACAATAATATCAGCTCTTGCCTTACTCTTTCTCTCATCATTCCTCTTGTTTTCTATAAAACTACTAATATTATCCCAGATTTCACTTTCTGCCAAATCTTTTATATAAAAGACTGAAGTTTCAAAGCGCCCCTCGATTTCTTGCGGAAGAAATGCTTCAGTTTTTATTCTTCTAGGTTCGACATTAAAATGTCTACCCTGATCAAATAAAAAACGGGTAACTATCTCCACCGATTTTATTTGATTCATATTGCACCTTATAAAAGAACATTCTTTGATTGGAAATAGTTTATAATACTACTGACCTTTTTATATCCTTCTTCATTTCCAAGATCGATCATCTCATGCTGATTTTCATTAAATAGAATGTAGGAATAAGCTACTGAATTATTTTTTCTTAGCCATAAAGAAAGACTATAGTTATTCAATCCATACCATTCGTAAAGTATTGTTCCGTCAGGTGCTAGGGATAATTCCATGTTTTTAATCATATCTTTTCCAAGAAAATGAATTAGTTTTAATAAAAAAGACTTTGCGTCCTTGAAATAATTCAACGTTATTGGTTCTGAATCATAACCATCCCAATTTGAATGATTACATTCATTAAAAAGATTTTGAAGTATTGTGACCATATCATTCGGCAACGCAGGTAGATTAAATCGGCAATAAGTTTCATTATTACCCTCTTTTATCGTACACTCGCTATACTCGTCATCATTAGGTGGGGTAAATAAACTTTTTGTTTTTTCTATTTGTGTATCTTTTTCACTATATAAATAAGTTAAAAAAGCGGGTTCATAGGAACCCCATCCTGTATTTGGAATATATGAAGAATCATCTAATGAAACTGCTGGAGTCTGTGTCATAAAAGCTCCTTATGAATTATTCGAGTTTTAAGCCATACACATTTGTTAAGAACGATAACGCAATATCTCTACACTTTATTATCCCTTGTTCACCAGATTTCAAAATATCAATATACTCGTCTATATTATTGATAGGATTATGAAAATTAAAATCAATCGAATATTTATCAGTACTATAAGTAACTGTTTCATTAATTTCTAAACCCTTATAAGACAAATTTCTTATAATTTGAGTATTTCTAATATTATATTCATTTGCTTTTATCTTCGATTCATCTTTGAGAATATAAGTATTCTCTATATCACATTTATTTCTATCTTCAAAAAATCTATAATTATAACCAATACCTATTATTGGAGTTTTATTCAATTCACTGATTAGAATTAATAACATATTATCAATTTGTTTTAATAATTCATCTTCCTCTCTAAGTGCAACTAATAATACCCTATCTTCTTGTGGGATAAATCGAATTCCTTTATCAATTCCTTCATAAAAATATGGTTCAGTTAATTCTAAAGGGAAAGCCACTTGGATTTCTTTATTCTCAAAAAGAAATTTCTTTACCCAATTAGGAGATAGAATGAATTTATTCCATTTACCGACAATGGAAATATTAAAAGAACCTTGAACTGATTTCATATATAACTCCTAAAATATATGAGTATTAATTTAATATTTTGGTTACTTCGCGAAGTATTGCATATTGTTCAGGAATTCCTCGTTGGTCGCGGTTTTAGAAAGCGCCTGTTTGAGCTTACCGATCACTTCCTCGTTGGACATATCCGCGAAAATACGGCGAAGCATACGCGCCTTTTCAAGTACCGACACCGACTGGAGCAGGTCTTCACGGCGGGTGCCGGAGAGCTTCAGGTCGAGAGCGGGATAGATGCGTATATTGGAAAGGTTGCGGTCGAGATGGATTTCCATGTTTCCCGTACCCTTGAATTCCTCGTAGATGACTTCGTCCATCTTGCTTCCGGTATCGACAAGCGCGGTGGCGATGATCGTCAAACTTCCGCCTTCTTCGATATTACGCGCGGCGCCGAAGAACTTTTTCGGCTTGTGGAGCGCGTTGGCGTCGAGACCGCCGGAGAGAACGCGTCCGCTGGGGGGTTCGCATGTATTATACGCGCGCGCGAGACGGGTGATCGAGTCGAGCAGGATGACCACATCGTAGCCGCATTCCACAAGGCGCTTCGCCTTCTCGGTCACCATATTCGCAACCGCGACATGCTTGACAGCGGGTTCGTCGAATGTCGAACTAACAACCTCGGCCTTGACCGATCTCTGCATATCCGTGACTTCTTCGGGGCGTTCGTCCACAAGGAAGATGATGAGTTTGACATCGGGCATATTGCGGGTGATACTGTTGGCTATTTTCTTCAGGAGCACCGTCTTACCGGCCTTCGGCGGAGAAACGATCAATCCGCGCTGTCCCAGTCCGATAGGGGTGAACAGGTCCATCATTCTCATCGCGACTTCTTCCGGCTCGGTTTCGAGCTTAATCGCTTTATCCGGGAAGAGAGGCGTAAGGTTATCGAAAAGGGTGCGTTTCCTGGATTCTTCGGGAGAGAGGTCGTTGATCAGTTCGATCCGGAGGAGGGCGAAAAACTTTTCTTCCTCGGTCTTCTTCGGCGGACGGATCTGGCCTTCGATATGGTCTCCCGTGCGGAGGCGGAAGAGAGATATCTGCGACGGCGAAACATAGATATCGTCGGGGCTGGAGAGGTAATTGTACCTCTGCGAACGGAGGAACCCGAAGCCGTTCTCGAGCACCTGTAACGTGCCTCCGCCGTAGATCACCCCGCCGTTGTCGGCATGCTTGCGGAGGATACTGTAGATCAGTTCCTGAGTGTGCATCGATTCGTAGTTATCGAGCTTGAGGTGCATCGCGACGATAGACAGGCCTACGATCGACAGCTTCTTCAGCTCGTTGATAAACAGCTTGTTGTCGCCGGGGAATACCTTCTCGATAATCTCTTTCGCCTCGGCTTCGCTGGGGAGGCCGGGGATATGGGTCTCATGGCGCGGAAGTTTTTTCTTCTGGGCGCTCATCATGATCTCTTCTTCGTCGGTCTCTACAAATACATCTTCGTTAACGTCGTATTTATATTTTGGGTCGTCCTCGTTGTCCTCGCCGGACTGAACGGCCGTATTTTCGGCGGGTGGTGTATAGCTTCCATGGTTTTCTTCAAAAAGCTTTCCGGCGTCGGTATCGCCGTTTCCGTTCTGACCGTCGGCATCGGATTTTAGCTTCACTTTTCTTTTGCCTACTGGCATAGATTTGCTCCTATAATATTCAATAATTATTCTATTATCGATTGTTTTTTTAGAAAGGAATCATTGCGCTTATGCGCGAATTGAGATTTACGGATCCGTATCCCCTTTCGAACTGACTGTATTTTATTAATCTATAAACCGGTGAAATGTCATTTTCCCTTAGCGGGAACAGAGCTTTTTCCTTTTTCTTTTCCGGGATTGACGGCCGCGGGGGGCGCCGAAGTAAAGTTTAAATACCGGAATGTAAAGTAGGATGGATAACCCTGAATCATTCCCTTAACAGCGAAATAATGAGCGCCGGATTGATTGGGATTTACTTTGACATATAATGTTACATTGGTTTTGCCGGTTATGTCAAATTTTTGCGAGCAAGAAATTCCCGCTCCGGCGAGGTAAAAGGTCTTTCCCTTGACCTGATCGATCTTCGACGGCGTAAAGTTCACAGTGACCGGGACATACGCCGCGCCCTGCGCCTTCGAGCCGGGGAAACTGTTCTTATCGACACTGAGGGAATAGGGGATTTCGTTCTTCTTCCAGCGCAGGAAGCTCACCGCAGACAATCCCGCGTTCAGCCATTCGACATACGAATACCCGCCGGTCCGTCCGAAAAACGCGCGCGCGATGTCGTGAATAAAGACGCCCTTCGAGTAATAGGCCGCGTATTCGGTCGCCTGGGTGAGGCGGTAATAGTACTCTTCGATCGGGTTTCTCCCGCCGAGCGATTTCATGAGGGCGGCGTCTATCTGGTTGCCGGGGATGTAGTTGATCGTTTCCTTCGCGAGGTAGCTTTTCCAGCTTACCTGCATCTCTTTAAACTGCTGGGGTGTCGCTTCGTAAAGCATCGGAAAGTCAGCGATTATCCCGGCGTCGACCAGCATCGCGGGGTCTTGGCCATGCTCCTCGCCGTGGTTCCAGCCGAGAGTGAACGTCCAGATCGGCTTGGTGATTCCCGCATCGTGCCGGACATTGTAAATGAACTCTGCGGTCTTATGCGCCTGCCAGAGCCACCATTGTTTCTTGATATTGCCTTTCTTCTTCAGCATTCCGCCGAGCCAGATCGCCTTCTGGTCTTCGGTCATATATTGCCATCCCGACGGCGCGACTATATTCATTTGGCGGACAAATTCGTCGGCGCATTCGTAGCCGACATTCTCGCCGAAACGGATGAAATCGAACCCGATCATATCGAGATAGGGCAGGGAGTTAAACTGCTTCGCGAGATCGACGATGTCTTTATAGCGCTTTTCATCCTTGAACGATGTGAACTTCCAAGTTTTCAGCGTCAGTTGGCCGTTCGCGCCGTACTGGACTCCCTTCGCCGGTTTGTATCCGGCCTTGATAAACCCGTTCTCCGGCGTGAAGTAGCAGATGATGTACGCGCCCACAAGCTTCCCTTTCTCCTTGAGGACGGTTCCGAATTCCTGCACGTTCTTGAGCGGGGATTTGTCCCACGGTTTCTCCGGGGTGACGCCGTTATTCACGATGCCGGAAGTTTCGCCGCCGAGCATCAGGAAACCGTCAAGGTCGCCGTACTCGATCCAGTCCGAGACGAGCTCGGTGAATTTCACCTTTTCGCCCTTATGGTTGAACTTGGTCGCGGTCTTGTAGATCGGGAAATTGGATTCGAGGGTGAGAAAGTTCATCGTGCGCTGGAACTTATACGGCGGGCGGCTGACCACCTCGAACGTTTTCCTAAGCACGGGCTTGCCGTCGCAATGGAGCACCGCCTCGTACTTCCCGGTCGGGGTTTTCCAGTCGCTGAACCAGTAGGCGATATAGGAATCGCCCTCTTTCCAGAAACGCACCGCCGCTTCGGCGAGGTAGGGCTTGACGGCCTTACCGTCCTTGAACACCACCACGCTCATCCGTTTGATATCGACCTTCCCCTTGAGGATAAACGTTTCGACCTCGAAGCGGTAATAAGCCTTGCGGAAGGAGTAGAACGCGAGCGCCTTGTTCTCGTTGGAAGAAACCTGGACATTCTCGAAATTCGTCCGGTCGTTCAGGATATTCTTATCGAGATAGTATGCAACATCCCATTTGAAGGGAGCGAGATTTTTATAGTCGTAGTCGCCGGCCTGAGGGTTGGGCTGGGTGTCCGAAAGGACGGTATTTGTCATCGGCTCGGGATTGGGACTCGCCTTACTGAGATTGATATCGAGCAGGACGAACCCGATGAAAACCGTGATTACTATTACGATATTGAGTACAACCTGCTTTGTCCAAAGTTTCCGCATTTTATTCCCCTCGAAGGTATAATATTCTGTTCTTTTTCAGGAGACGACTGCCCGTCATTTCTGTAAATAAACCGTCCGGGTCGGGAACGGTATCTTTATTTTCTCGCGTTCGAACGCATCGATAATATTCTTATGAAGGAGATCGGTGATTACCAGACGCTGGAAAGCCGTACCGATAGAAACGATCAGCCGGTAATTCAGAGAAAAATCCGCCATCTTTTCGAGGAACGCGAACGCTTCGGGTGAATCCAACACTCCTTCTGTGTTCTTCGCGGCCTCCAATAATACCTTCTGCACGTGCCGGGGATCGCTCCCGTACGCGGCCGAAATGATCAGGTTCAGCCGGTACATTTCGTCCGGCTTGGACAGGTTTTTCACCATCATCTTCGCGAACTGACCGTTCGGGACGATGATGATCTCGTTATTGAATGTGAGTATCTTGGAACTGCGGTACCCGATTGCGTAAATCGTCCCGATACTGCCGTTGTCCAATTCTACGAAATCGCCCTCGCTGTATGTGTTATCGAGCATCAGCGATACGCCGCCGAGGATGTTCGATAGCGAGTCCTGTACCGCGAAACCGATCGCGATACCCGCGATCCCGAGGCCTGTGAGGATAGGGGTCAATTGGATGCCCCAGCTCCCTAATGTCAGGGTAAAAAACAGGACGAACATCGTGGCTTCGAGCAGCCGCTGGAGCAAGTCCAACACGTTCCTGTTGCGTGTCAGACGGATTACCCGTTTGTCCTTCGTATTGTGAAGGGTAATCATGATCGCCCTGATCAGTTTCCTCACGAGGAAGAAGCAGATCAGCAAGATCACGGATATCATCATCGCCTGTATGGCGTTAAGCCAATGGAAATCGAGCTTGAGCAGATCGAGGATGAACAATATTCCCACAAGCAGACCGATAATGAGGAGATTCCGGGTCAGGTATCCGCGGATCATTTCCCTGAAAACCGGGTTGTCGGTCAGTCCCTTCGGCCTGCGTCCCGCGACAGAAACCTCGAGCAGTTTCGCTGTCGCAAGGGAAGCTACGATCACGATTAAAAACTGAAAATAAGGGTTTTGAAATAGCCTGAGTTTCGCGAAAAACTCGGGGATGCTTGCGATAAATTCCGCCATTAGGTAATCCCCCGTTGGGTTTACCATATTATCGGAATTATTAACGATTCTTTGATTCTACCGGCAATTCTATTTATGGTCGCTTTAAAAGACACACCCGGAGAAACGACCGCGAGCGGACATTTCAATAGATTCATTTTGAATGCGATCCGTGTCAATTTATATTCGATTATGGATTGAATGATAAAATTCAAAATATTTCGAACTGCCCTTATTTCTGTTTCTTAGTTTCGTTAATGATGACCAGACTCACATCCTCCGCTATTTTATCGATAGCCCCTTTTATGTAGTCCTTATCCGTCAAACGCTCACGGAGTAGACGGATTTTTTCATCCGTTAAGTCGTTGGTCTTGTTATTTTTTTCCACAAGCCCCGCACCTAATTTGTTTCCCTCCCGGTAATATTGTACTCAATTCCGGGGGTTTTGGCAAGTATTCTACTTCTTCGCCAATTCCGCCGAAACCTTTTTCTTATACTCATTCAACTGCTCGAGAGAACGTTCTTCCTCGACCGGAATGGTTTTATCGAACGGAAGCGCAAGGCCCTTGTCTATCATTTTCATCGCCTCGTCCCACTGTCCCCAGTGCATCAGGATGTCGGAATAGAGGACGTAGACCACACGGTAATCGGAGCCGTACTTCAATGCCATCTTCATATCGGCCTTAGCCTTCTCGGAATCGCCGACACTGAGAGGCCATCCGGGAGCGTACGTGTAAACCTTAGCGCGCACCATCCACGGCGTACCGCGGAAGTAAGACGGATCGAGCTCGATCACCTTAGTCATTTCGCTCGCGACGTCGTCGGCATAGAAGAGGCTGTCGAGAATGCCGTTAGCCTCCGACCACATTCCGAAACCCACGCCCAGCCAGTAATGGCCGTCGATGCCTTTCGGGTTGATCTGGGTCGCCTGCCATGCGGCGTCCTTGCAGAGGGTGAAATATTTCTTTTTGGCTTCTTTATCCTTCAGGTAAAAGTCCCCGTAGAAATAACAAATCGCCGCGTATTGCCATGAGGCGTCGTAGGACTTCGGATTTTCTTTCAACGCAGTGGAAAGTTCTATTATTAACTGTTTCGTGCCTTCGAGGGTATTCCGCAACTTGGCGAGTTTACTGCCCGCGATATCTTCAACATCGGCGGCGGAAACAAATCCCGCGCAGATTACTGTCATCAGAATTACCTTGATCGAATAATGAATCTTGCTCATGGAGTCCTCCTTGATATATTAATATATCGACATTTCAGGATAAAAGCAATGGATTTCTTATTCCGCCGGTATGATTTTTTCAAGCATCGCGCGGTTCGACACAACAGCCGCGAGAAACTCGGGCTTGTCTTTCTCCGGGATCGTTTTCAGCATATCCCCGGTCTGCGCGTCGAGCCGTTTCCATTCGGAGACCGCGGCGGCGAACTGTTCCAACAGTTCCGGGTTATTTGCCATCCCGGCGACCGCGAACGTGATCTTATTGTAGTACTGCACCCAGCGCCTCCACGGGTAGAGGACGTTATCTGCATGGGACTTGATCAGCTCGTACCCGTTCAGGAATTTCTCCTTTTGGCCTTCCGCGACGTCGGCGAGGACGTTAGTATACAGGGATAGTTGGGTTTCGATCTGCTTCCGCAGTTCGCCGAGCATCTTGATCTTGTTCGAGTTTTCGGACGTTTTTATTTCGGTCACCGGACCTATGTCTTCATAGGAATTGAGATAGTCGTATTCGTCGAGAACGTTCTCCAAATCGCGGAGCCATCCGACCCATTTCGGCTCCTCGACCGTACATGCCGAGAGCCACACTCCTAACGCGAGTATCGCGAACGCTGAAAAATTTTTCATGGTAAGTACCTCATATTAGGATTTCCACATCCTCGCCGGGTGGGACGGGTTTGGGGTTGTGCAGGAATTCTTCGCCGATCTTGATGAGTCCCTCGGGAGTATTGAGCTCGGGACTGTCAAGCACTTTTTCCAGCATGTAGTTCAGCATCTCTCCGATAATCCTGCCGGGTTTGAGCGCGAACCGCTCCATGATCGTATTGCCGTCGATTTTCAGGTCGGTGACCTTGAGGGCGTTGTCTTTCTCCATGATCTCCTCGATGCGCCTGCGGAATTTTTCAAGGATCGTAGCGTCGCCTTTCCGCACGCCGCTCGCCGTCCTGTCGGCTTTGCGTAACGCGAAGAGGTCGCGCAGGAGTTCCGGGTCGCCGTCGATCTTCCGGAGAAACCGCCGCACCGCGCCGTCAGTCCATTCCTCGGTATAGTAAAACATGTGGTTCTTGATCATATCGGTGATATAAGTCATTGCGTGGTTGGAGAAACGGAGTCTTCTCAGGATGCCGTGCGCCATCTTGGCGCCGATCACCTCGTGGTTGTAGAAGACGTTGCCGTTTCCGATCCTCCGCGCGTAGTCCTTTGAACGGGGCTTGCCGACATCATGGAAAAGCGCGGCGAGACGGAGCAGGGGCTTGTCCAACGGCGCGGCGTCGCAGGCATAGATGTTGTGACGATAGACGTCGTAAAGGTGGTACTCGTTCTGGTCGATCTCGACACCCTCGGCGAGTTCCGGCAGGATGAGAGGAAGGAGACCGGTCTCACGGAAATACTCGATCCCGACCGACGGGTTTTTCGCCTTCATGAGTTTCAGCAGTTCTTCCTGAATCCGTTCGGGCGAAACCTTTTTTATCATCTCCCTGCATTCGCCGATCGCGTTCAAAGTGTGGTCTTCGATCTCATATTCCATATAAGCCGCGATCCTGCATGCCCGCATCAGCCTCAGGCCGTCCTCCGAGAAGCGCGCACCCGGTTCGCCGACAGTGCGGATGATTTTCACGGCGATATCGTCCATCCCGCCGAACGGATCGTGGAACTCGCCTGTGAGGACGTCGTAAGCGATGGCGTTCACCGTGAAGTCGCGGCGCGAAAGGTCTTCGTCGATGGATGACGAGAAACGGATACTGCCGGGATGCCGCCCGTCGAGGTACTCGCCGTCGATCCGGTAGGTCGTGATTTCGTAGTTGGTGTCGTGGAGCACCACCGTGACAGTCCCATGCTGAAGCCCGGTCGGAATGGTAAAAACGCGGAGCGCCGAGAAGACGGAAATGACCTTCTCTGGGGGAGCGTCGGTGGCGAAATCGAAGTCCATTTCAGGGATATGCCCGGTGGAGTGGATAGAGGCGTGCGCGAGGTCGCGGACAGCTCCGCCGACAAGGTAGGCCTTATGCCCCGCGCGTTCGAGCGTCTCGACGATAAATTTCAGATCGCCTGGCAATGATTTTCCTATGAGCTTCAATTCCGAATCGTCCCGCATGTCCCATCCCGTATTCGTTATCTCATATTGTATCTTATTTTCGGTTATCCCGCCAAAAAACGAGCGATTTTCATCCCGTTTCTTAGCTTTTCGGACAATGTTCCGAAAAAGAATGGGGGGAAACGATTTCGGGGATGCGAATGACTTTGTCGGAAAAAATCGAACGGGTAAAACAGGACGGCGGGACGGCCTTGGACCTCAGGGGGATGGAGCTGAAAAGCCTCGACCGCGAGCTGTTCACGCTCGCCGGGCTGAAAGAACTCAACCTGAACAAGAACCTGCTGGGCGACATCCCGCGTGAAATCGGCGCGCTCACCGAGCTTGAAGAACTCTACGCTGGCGATAACCGCCTGACCCGGATACCCGGTGAGATCGGCCGTCTGACCCGTCTGACCGTCCTTTACCTCTCCCGGAACACCTTGTTCGACCTGCCCCGCGAGATCGGGCGGCTCTCGTCGCTCCGCATCCTGTTCATGTCGTCGAACCGTATCTCCCACCTCCCCGCGGAGATCGGGAATCTCGCCGGCCTGATCGGTATCCATGCATCGTCGAACAATCTCTCGACACTGCCTAAAGAAGCGGGGCAGTTGACCGGCCTCCGTATCCTCGACCTGAGTAAAAACTATTTCACACGCATGCCGCCGTGCGCCTCCGCGATGACCCGTCTGATCGAACTCGACCTTTCCGGGAACAGGCTCGACGAGTTCCCCGAAGAGATTCTGGGGATGCGCGAACTCCGCCGTCTGAACCTCGCCGAGAACGGCATACCGGGCATTCCCGCCGAGATCGGCAACCTGCTCGAACTGACCGAACTCGACCTCGGGAACAACCGGATCGCCGCTATCCCGCATACGATGTCGCGCCTCACCAAGCTGAAAACCCTCCGTATCAGCACGAACACCGTGGCCGATTTGCCGGATATCTTCGGCGGAATGCTCAATCTCGAAGTCCTCGACCTGAGCGGAAACTCTATCGCTCAGGTTCCCGATTCGATCAGCCGCCTTCCAAACCTTAAGGAGCTATACCTCCGCGATAATCAAATTGTCAGGATGGGGCGCGAGTTTTTCGAGATGCCAAAATGCGACGTTCTCGCGGTGAGCGGAAATCCGCTCGAGTATCCGCCGATGGAAATGGTGAATATGGGGATCGACGCTGTGAAAGAGTTTTTCGAGATGGGGAGATAGTTCATTGAAGTCATAAAAATTCATACTTCATTTCTTTCTGCACGGCCAGAAAGAAATGAAGCAAAGAAAGAGCCGCCGCGCAGATAAAGCTTAGGAGTAGATCCGGAAAATCCGAGTCGGGCGTAACTAGCATGAAAGTTCCCCGCGAAGCGAAAGCGAGCCCGCGTCGCACATACGCCCTTAGTCGGATTTCCCGGTAGAAGAAGCGCTTTATAGTACGCGGACAAAACAGCCTTGTCATTGCGAGTGCAGCGAAGCAATCTATTTTAATATTCAACAAAGATATGCTTTATTTTGTTCTGAAAAACGATTTTATATTCATCATGATAAAGTTTTTAGAACCGCCCTTATTTTATTTTATTGTAAAAGCCTTCTAACAAACTAAGAAAAATCTCATGCGGCGTCTGTGCGCCTTTTTGGGTGTATTGTTCATAAAATGATTTTCCCGAATACATGAGAATCACTATTTTACCCTCTATCTTGATCTGATCGATCTTTCCTTCGATGACATCGATCAGAGAAATAATTTCATTCGTGATTGAAGCGGTCTCCGGTAATTGAATGTTTACTTCGTTTTGTGCGGTAAGAGAAATTTTTTTATTATTTACTGAAAGGTATTTTCCGGGAACGAATTCAGCCTGCGGGTACAAAAATGCTATAAGGGAAAACCATAGCGACCGATAGTACATATCGCCATATTGCGTTACTAACGGAACACAATCGGGCTTTTTAGGATTGTAGTCGACAAATCCAACATCTTGGCAATTTGACTGAAAAATCGGTAACGGGATCCACCCCGCGTTTTTTGGATTTGCGATATACGGGGTAACTAGGTTTTGCGATGAATCACCGATAGAGAATTTTGACATTAGGGGATTTGGAAATGTTTCCTTCGAGATTGTCGCCTGATGAAAAACAGGAATCCCTAAAAATGATTTCGCGAGCAGGGAATCTCCTTGCGCGTTTTTCGGAAGATCGATGAAAAACTTAAAAACGATGGCTTTCGGTTTGAATTCTTTTAGCTTTTCGATAAATTCCGCTATCAGACTTCTTTCAAACGGAAATGTTTTATTGAGCGTCTTTTCGGTTTTTATATCAATAGAAATGAAAACAAAAGGATTTTGATCCATACCGGCATAGATATTTCCCGGGGCAAAAAGTAATAATAAACCGAACAAAAACAGCGAAACGGCTTTTAGTTTATTTTTATTACTTTTCAAAATCATCCTCACTAAAGTTTACTTCTTCTTATGCCGGTCGCGTTTCTGCATCGCTTCCTTGTAATGTTCCGCGATCATCGGATTGGTCGAGTCGTACTCCATCGCTTTTTCAAGCTCCTTCACCGCCTCGGAGTACTGTCCGGCCGCGTAGTACGCCCAGCCGAGACTGTCCCGGTACGCCGGCGAGTTGCGGTTGAGCGCGACCGCTTTCCGGCACTCGCGGATCGAATCGTTGATATTGATCCCGATCTCCGCGTAGGTAAACCCGAGATTGTTGTGCGCCCCGGCGTTGTTCGGATCGAGCTCGATTGCGAGTTTGAAGTAACGGATGGCTTCGGGGTAACGCTTCGCGAGGTAGTAGATATATCCCAGCTCGGAATGCGCCATCGAACTCTGGGGATTGAAATTGAGAGCGTTCTTGATCGCGCTTTCGGCTTTGTCCAACTCTTTGAGCTGGGAGTAGACGAGGCCGAGGATGAGGTTGGTCTGCGCGATCTGTACCGGCGAAAGCTGGTTTGACGCCTTGACCGCTTCGAACGACCTGACACCCTTATCGTAATCGAGCAGGTTGATATGGCAGATGCCGAGGTAATAATCGACAATATGGAAATCGGGGAAGTTTTTCTTGATCGAGGCGAGCGCTTCGATCGCGGCTTCGAACTTTTTCTTTTCGATAAACACGCCGACAACGGGCTGGAGCCGTTTTTCCAACTCCGACGGTATTTTCATCCATTCCCCTCCCTCAGGTTACGGATAATTACTGCGCGAAAGTTTCCCCGTCAAGGACGATACCCACGATTCCCCGCTTTTTAGCGAGGTAGATCGTGACCTTTTTTCCCGAAAGCGTGAGTTCCGCCATGTAAACATCGCTATAGTTTTTAGTACCGAGCTTTATAGAAGGAACTTTTTTTACTACGACCCATGAGATGTTTTTACCGAGAACTATCGGATTGCCGAGTACTGTTTCACGGGGAAAGAGCGGTGATGCCGAATGCGGGATGACGCGAGTGGTGTAGTCGTCGGAAATTTCCTCGAGGTACATATCGCCGTTCTTCTCGACACGGAAACGGAGCATCCATTCGTAATCGACTCCGTCGTACTTCAGGCGCACCTGCCAGAGCATATCGAACTTTTTGTAATCGACATAGTTTTCGGGAAGATCGATAGCCGTCTTGATCTTCAACGTGTTGCTTTTTTCCGAGACGAGCGAGAACTGGAAACCGGGGTAGACCGGGATCACCTCGTTGTAAGGGAGATCGATTGAGAAAAGAAGAAGCGCCGGGACAACGAGAAGGAGAAACAGGAGCGTGATTCGTTTTAGCGTCATAGTGTTATCCTACTCGTTTTCATCCAGCTCTTCGATCGAACTCTGGAAGTGTTCGATAGTGGAAGAGGCGAGACGCGACATAAACTCCTTTTTATCCTTGAAAACCGTTTTGTACGTTTCGAATACTTCGAGGGCTTTTTCGCCCTGTCCACCTTCCTCGTATATCTTCGCGAGCAGGAGCACGACACGCTGGTCGTTGGGGAAACGGGTCAGGTACTCACGGCTGACCGTGGTGGCCTTATCGTAATCTTTCGCTTCGAGCTTGATACGGATCATACCGATCACGGCGTACTTGTTGTACGAGCCCTTGAGGACCTGCTTGTAGGTCTCTTCCGCCTCGGGGTATTTCCCGATCCGGATCAGACAGTCGCCCAGACGGGTCAGGATGCGTTCGTTCTCAGGCTCGTTACGGAGAATCTTCCGCCAGTACTTGAGCGAGTCCTTGTAACGGCCTTTCCCGCGAAGGGAATCGGCGATCCCGTAAAGGGCGTAAAAATTGTTCCGGTCGATCTCGAGCGCCTTCTGGTAATACTCGATCGATTTATCGAACTGCTTCCAGATACGGTAGACGTTGCCGACCATGGTCAGGATATTGATAAAACGCGGGTTGATCTCGAGGAGCTTTTTCCAGAACTCGAGCGCGCGGTTATACTTTTTGTTTTTGTAGTAAAGGTCGCCGATACCCATGAGGGCGAACTTGTTTTTGGAATTGACATCGAGCGACATAAGGTAATACTTCTCGGCGTTCTCGAAATCGCCGCGTTTGCGGTAGGCGTCGCCGATACGCGTCATGACAAGATAGTCCTGCGGTTCTAACTTGAGGATCATCTTCCAGTAATCCATCGCTTTATCCCAATGTTTCAGGCCGCGGTAGCTGTCCGCCAGCCCCATCAGCGATTCTTTATCGGTAGGTCTGAGCTTCTGGGCTTCCTCGTAGAACGGGATCGCCTCGTCGAAGAAAAGTTGTTCACGCAGGCATCCGGCAAGGCCGATCAGGGCTTTGGCTTTCAGTTCGATAGATTCGGGATTTTTTTCGAGTTCATCGAGAATTTCCTTATAGGCTCTCTCGGCATCCTCGAAATTCTCTGATTTAAATAGGTTAGCCGCCGCATCAATCTTCGCAGTAAAATCGGACATCTTTTCCTCACATTCTCATTTGCCAATCACATTAATGTAACTTATTTATCGGGAAACGTCAAAAAATCAATGGGTTTATTTTCCATAATTGTCAATATTCTAAGGAAATCCGCGCACTCCGGTATCCTAAGCTTTGTGTTTAAAACGGTACTCGAATTTGTGAGTCGCGATATTAAATTTCGACGCGATCGAGTACAGGAGCGGCAATCCCTCCTTCAGAGCGTCCCCGCCCCCAGTTTCCCATTCAGAGGTAAACCGTTCGAGATAGTCGTACATCAGGTTCTGTATCTCGTACTTCTCGAAATCGATCCCCGCGATGTTCGTGAAATCGATCAGCTTCTCGAGCCGTTTGAGTTCCTGACGGTTCAGGTTCAGGATCGCGTCGCTCAGGCGCACCAGCACCGAGTCGCGGATATACGGTATCATATCGGCGTAATCGATATCGAGATTCGCTTTCTTCGCGGTCTGGATTATGCGGATGAGATTTGTAAAATCGAAGTTTTCGATCCCGGTCTCTTCCAGCTTGCCGAGCTCGCTCAGGGCGTAGTTGTTCAAAAGTTCTTTCACCGCGACCTGATCCTTCTCGGACATATTCACCTGAAGATCGCGGTAGAGATTGAGCACGTCGAGGTAATCCTCTATCTTGAGGTCGATGCTGATCACCTTCTTGTGGAGCGATTTTAGGCTCGTCTCGAAGATACGCGAGAGGATGAATTCCCGCGAGTCGTATTTCAGGTCGGACAGCGAATAGCTCTCGTTGAACCAGTCGTCGAAGTCCTTGATCATATTGCGGGCGTTGTCCTTTTCGATAATCTTGTCGAGATAGTCGAGCAGGCTGTTATCGATACACTTCTTGACAAACGTCCGGAAGCTGTTTTCGTTACGGAAAACGTAGGCGATGTATTCGGATTCCTCTCCGATGATCTTGTCGTTCAGGTCCATCACGAACTTATAGATCGTCCAGCCGTCCTTCTCCAGTTCCTTATGCTCGCGGAGTTTCAGGCGGTAATAGAAGTAATCGACTTCTTTCCCGGCCGCGAATTCGTCGTCGACCATGATCTTTTCAATCAGGTACTGGTTGATCACTTTCTCGTGACTGAA
>Ga0154538_163_pt1 | contig 56854 bp, 55 predicted proteins | sample RifGroF1_FD_105681 | JGI IMG/M metagenome (GOLD analysis project Ga0154538, IMG submission 105681) | Spirochaetes bacterium GWF1_51_8 | reverse complement strand
CGCTGTGGATGCCGGCCGTGTTACCGAGCTTTCTATCGGTCTTAAGGGCGACCTTGCCCAGACCTCCGATATGGTTAAGCAGGTGAACGATAAGCTGATCGCATCCCTCCCTATCGCGGAAGCGGTGACGCTTATGAATAATACAAAAACCAATTTTGAAAAAAAGAATGCGCTGTTCCTGAGCAAATTGAAGGAAGCAAACCTGAATATCGAACAATGGAATGTTGTAGCCGGATCGATGCTGACTTCGATGGACAGCCTTGACACTGTAAAGAACGATTTTGCAACCGTGTATACCGCATATGAGTCCGGTGTCAAGGGCACGGCTGATGAAAAAGCGGAATTGAAGACCGCCGCCGACGGCTTATCCAAGCTGATTGTTTCTTTCTGGGATCAGCTGCGTATCGCCGGGTTCAAGAAGACGGATGAAAAATAGGGTTTTGTTCCGTACTATCTAAGGAGATATCTTGATGATCAATAAAATTACCGCGGGCTTTTTAATCGCTTTCGCGGCGGCTTTTGTTTCATGCGCGAATCCCGTAGAAAGCGCCGGTGAGAAAATGAAAGGCGCGCTTCAGAAAATGATCGAAACAGTAAAAAGCGGTACTGGACAGATAAAAGCCTCGTCGGTCTCCGGCGAGATTGCGTCGTTTATCAACCAGACCACCGACGATTCGAAGAAGTGCATCGATATCTATAATGCGGCGGTCGAGACGAACAAGCTCACCCCGGATCAGAAAGCGAAGGCTGAAGAAGGACTGAGCGCCCTGATCGGCGAAAAGATCAAGGTATTCGGGGAATTCCAGTCCGCTATAGGGGAATCGATAATCCGGCTCTCGAATAACCAGGCGGGGATCGCGGAAGTGCAGAGCGCGCTTCAGAATTCGAAGGTATTCCTGAACTTTTAACTGGGTATTTCGGCGGGCAGCTTGACAAATACTCGGTAAGAGCCTATGATTTAATATAGATACTACGAGGCGGTAGATAAATGAAACTGGTGCATAAATGCTGGTTGACTCTTGTCAGTCTGTTGTTCCTTTCAGTATTGAGCTACTCCCAACAGCCGAGTATGTCGATGCCCGGCGGGCCTCCCGGGATCGAGCAGACCGATCAATCCGGCGGCGGATCTGGCGGGTCGATCATCCAGGTGAAGGGCAAACTGCTTGAACAGATGAAAGGCGAAATCACCGCCACCTACCAAGGTATGCCGATCAAGGATGTAATCCAGAGTTTTGCGATGCAGTCGGGACTGAATTTCATTGTCAGTCCGAATGTGAGCGCGATGGTCACAGCGTCGTTTAAAAACGCATCCATGCAGGACGCGTTTCTCGCTATTCTTTCCACCCACGGGATATATTATCTCGAGCAGGGAAATATTATCAAGATATTGAACCTTAGCGAATATAAGAGCGAACTCCAGAAAACCTATCTGGTCACGAAGACCTATGACGCCTCGATTATCGACCTGAAGAATTTCGTGACGGTCATCAAGCCGCTTCTCACTCCAGGTGTGGGACAGGTCTCGGTGGACGCGCAATCGTCGAAGATCATGGTCGTGGACGTCCCGGACAATTTCGATAGAATCGATGCGTTATTTAAGGAAGTCTCGTCCCTGCCGTTGATGGTAATCATCGAGACGAAAATGGTACAGGTGGATCTCGAGGACAAGGACGAGATCGGGATCAAATGGCAGGCGTTAAACCTCGGCGACGCAGTCAACCTGAATTTCATGTTTTCCCCGGATGCCGGTGTCGGGTCGGGCGAGAATATGAACATCTCCGCGAGTAAGACGTTCGATGACTCGCATATTAGCGTGGATGCGCTAATCTCCGCGCTCGCGCACAATTATAAAATTAAACTCGTTTCTCAGCCGCAGGTTCTCGCGCTTAATCGCGGAAAAGCGGTCATCCATATCGGAAGCAAAGTTCCTTATATCAAGAGTATCGTCAAGAGCGCTCAGACAGCCGATCTGACCTCACAGATCGAATTTCTCGACGTGGGTATCAAGCTGGAAGTCGAGCCGACTATCACTCCCACCGGCGAAGTCAAACTGTCGATCATCGGTGAAATGAGCTCGTACCAGAATATCGCGATCACTTCGTCGGAGAACGCGCCGAAGAAGATCACGACCGAAATCAACTGTAACGCTATCGCCAAGAACGGGCAGACATTGATACTGGGCGGCCTCATCCGTACCGAAGAGACTTCGGATGTAAACGCCGTCCCGATTCTGGGCGAGATTCCAATTCTGCGTTTCCTCTTCTCGCATTCCGTCGACACGGTGATCCGTTCGGAACTGGTGATCTTCCTGACGCCCCATATTATCGATATCGGCGCGGGAAACACGGGCCTTCAGTTCGTATCGCCCGAAGTTTTAAAACACGCGGGGCTCACGAATATTTCGGAAATGAAATAAACATGAAGCGTCTCCGTTCCTCTATCACCGCAGTATCGCTTGTCACAGTCGGAGTGCTGCTGCTGATAGCGGTATCCGTGATGACGATCGCCCAATTCTCATTTTTCAATACCCTCCATGACGCGGAAGTTTCACGCGGATACTGGTTTCTGCAGGGACGTATCCAGGAATACTTCGATTATATCATTCAAGGAAAAAGCCCGTTGAAACTCGGGGCTTTCTCGCAGTCCGAGAAGATCGACGGTAAAGATCAGCTTTATACCTTCGAGATCAAACGAATATCCAAGGACTTATATTCCCTGAACGCGCAGATGAACTGGAAAAACCAGGCGCCTGTGCGGATCACGGTCGAGTTTTCACGTCTCAATCTTTTCGACTATGTCTGGTTCATCAATTCGGACAAATCCGCTTCCATTGTGCAGGATATGATAGTTGTCGGCGATATAGCGACTAAGGGCAAACTGTCGGTCATTTCCGAGGACGGCGGGAGCTCGTTCTACTGGTACACCGCCGGGGCGTATATCCCGAAGATCGAATACTCCGGCGAGGCGCCTGATATGAATCCGGTCTATTTCGAACGCGACCTCGCCGATATGATCAACGATCAATACCTCAGCGTCAACTCCTCCCCGAAAGAAATTTCCTTCTCGCAGTCGATGGTAAAAAACGCGACCCTGAGCACAATCGTCCCGCCGTCGTTCGCGTCAATTTGGCAGAGTTATTACCGTTATGTCGAAGCCGCGTGGATAATCCGCGACTATTCGTTCCATGACACGAAGCATGTGGTAAACTCGATGACGAGCTGGAAGGAACTGGTCGGTTTCGGTAACGGCTACACCACTCGGTTTCCGGTGGATACCGATCTCGTCTATCACGTCTATGTAAAAAAGACCTCGTCGGGACTGAAATACCAAAATATCGTCTCGCCCGATTACGCCTATTACTACGGTCCGCAAGGGCCGGATATGTTCTTCGGGGTCGAGAACGGCAGGCTGATCCTGAAAGGTTCGGAGATGCCGGTTCAGCTCTTTTTTCCCGAGGAAGCCTATCGGCTCTTCGGATACTATGGGATAGGCGCTAAATTGTGGTCGTATATTTCTCTGGACGAGACGGTGGATATGGTGTTCCTCGAGGAGCCTATTTTCGCGAACCACCTTCTGCCGGGTTCCGACTTCGACTACTATCCGTATGAAAAAATGGTCAAGCTGACGACGCCCGCCTTCTATAAAAAGTTCACTCAGGATATCGGGCGCGGGGACGGGAACACGATGGCGTTCAACTTCGTCCCCGGTATGGGAAGGATATATTTCTATGTCGGCGGGATGCGGACAGTCGCGCTCTCGAGTTTCGGCGAGCAGGTGATGTTCGAGACCCCGCCGTTCCCGGGAGCGGATGTGCAGGTGGTGCAGGACCCGCCCGCGTTCTATCTTAAGAAATCCCCGCCGCCCGAGGGAACCGGGGTGTTCATCGACCTGAACGAGGAAGCCGTGCTTCTCGATCTCGACGCGATTCAGAACTATCCTCAGAACGGGGTCATCATGGCGACTGTCCCGCTGATTGTCAAGGGAACGGCCCGTTCTCCGCTCGCGATCATCTCCACGCGAAACATCTATTTAATCAATATCAATCCGAATAAAAAGGGCGAACCCGTCCTGATCGCATCGGGTGCCGGGGTCTGGCTGTACCGTCCGAAGGAGCCCACGAAGAGCGACTTGTTCAAGGTGGCGATCTATACTCCGCTGGACGAACTCTACCCTGTTTCGGAGTCGGGCGAATTGAACAATTATCCCGTGACGATCTACGGGAGCGTGATCTTCTCCTGCGAGTTCGCGCAGAACGCGATGAGCCTGCCGATGTTTGAAAAGAATTATATTTACTATCGCGGGATCCGCGACTATCTCGATAAGGAACCTTTCTCCTATTTCCCTATGCCGGTCAACATCCAGTCTGTCAAGAAGAACTGAGCGCCTCGGCCTTTGACAGAAGGTGACGGACTTTCCTGAGACTGAGAAGGGCGTCGCCGTAAAGCCCTTTCCACCCATCGATGATGTCCCCGGAAATCTCCTTAGAATTTGACGATGAATCCATGATCCTCTCGATCGATTCCTGCATGGCCAGTTCGATAAAACGGCTGACGGCATTCCCGGCCTTAAGGGCGGTGAGCACCGCGCGGTCGAAATCGTTCATCGGCTTGAAATTACCCGATATGTCGCGTTTCCACCTGAAATCGTCCGCCGCGCGTAACGATGCGGAATAGGCGGCCTGCGCGAGCGGGATGAGACGTGCGCACTCCGCGGCAACATCGAGGAAATACTCAGGGTAGACCGGATTTTCAGGCGCGGTATATTCGACGGTGGACGTTTTGTCGATAGGGCTTGCGAGGTATTTCGCGCGGACTTCCGCGAACGGGATATGCTCAGCGCCGGGGATGAACGCGCCGCCCTCGGTAGCGTTGACTACCGGGACACCGGTCGCCGCGATCTCCCGCTTGAACCATTCGAGAAACGTCAGAAATTTCCTGTCCGTCGGTACTTTCCCGCCGGCATATCCGTCGATCATGATCCTGTCCGAGAAGATCAATGTCCGCGAATGGTAGTTGTCGTAGGTATGCAAACGGTCGATCCGGTGGAAGAGAAAGTCCTCGAGGACGTTGCCGTGGAAATGGGTTTTCTTACCCGAGAACGCCAAGTCTTGCCCGGCGAAAATGATGGGCGAGCATTTAAGGAATCTCGCGAGATCGAACGCGGTTGTCGAAACGGAGCCGCCGGATTTTAAATCGCCCTTTTCACCCCATAACGGCGAAAGTTCGCGGTAGATCGGAAAAAACGAGTCGTAGAGGAATGTGCGCGCGGGGCGGAATTTCGAGAAAGTGAGGAACGACCCTGCGGCGTCGATAACGAGCGTTGTCGCGGGATTCCCGGAGTAGAGGAGATAGAGTGTGTTCTTGTCCTGCGGGTCGGCGCTGACAGTAAAATCGGGGACTATCCCGTAGGCGCCCAGCATCGGGAGCGCGGTATCTGTCGCGATGATCGCCATCCTGTCGGCGGATTCCGCTATCGCCTCGATATTCTTCGCGAGCGACGGCCCAGCCCCGACAATCAGCGCGGGTTTCCCCGCGAACGGGTGGCGTAGGTGATTAATTCCCGGCAGGGCATAGTAATAACGTAAATTCTTAATCATATTCCTCAGCCAGACCATCCTGAAACGCTTCAGCGTGTTCTTATTGATCTGGCGTTTCGAAAGGTACGATGTGAGGATGCCTTCCATACCGGTGAAGATTTCCGGGAACAAAAGGGAATACGGCCTGTGAAGGTAGTAGTTGACTTCGCGGATATCGCGGGATTCCAAGAACGGTACGATCTCGTCCACATCGCCGATGATATGGAGCCTTTTATCCGAAAGGAGCTTTGTCAGGTCACGCGAGCTTTTCGCGTGATCGATTATTTCTGTTAACGGCTCGAAGACGAGTATCTGAGCGGAAGGATTTTTCAGGAGAGTCTCGACAATATAGCCCATCCCGAAACCCGCGACGAAATACCATTCGATCCCGGGATTAAGGCGCGAGGCGATACGCTCCGCTTCCTTATACGGCTGGATGGAATGCAAAGTGACATTCGCGCTGCCCCGTGTGACACGTGCATTGGGAAAATCGTCCCGTGTAAAACCCTCTATCCTGATCTCTTCGCTCATAAAAAACGCTTCCTGAAATTTATCATGATGACACCGGACTTACAAATAGGAGGTGGAAATGATAATACGCCGGACGATATTCGCGAAGATCGGCGCGGCGACCGCACCGCCGGTATGCTCGGCGATCTTCGGACGGTTGATTGTCACGACTATAACTATCTTTGGATTCACCGCCGGGACGAAGCCGATGAAAACGGCGTTATAGAGGTCGGAATAGTACCCGCCGCCCCCGCTTTTCGCCACCTGCCCGGTACCGGTCTTCCCCGCTATCGCAATCCCTTCCACCTGCGCCTTGATCGCCGTGCCCTGCTCGCTGACCACTGTTTTCAGCATTTCGAGCGTCTTTACGGCGGCGTCTTTCGAGATGACCGGGAGTTGGTAAGGTACGGGCTTGTAGACCTCGACTCCGGACTCGTCCTTGACGCTCTTCACGAGGATAGGGGGTTTATAGACACCCTCGCCCGCGATCACGCATGCCGCCGAAGCAAGCTGGAGCGTGGTCACGCCGATCTCCTGTCCGATTGCGAGCATATACTTCGAGAGATACGACCATTGATCCGCGGGGCGGAGAATGCCAGATTCCATACCTGTCTGCGCAACCGGCGGCATAGTGCCGAAGCCCAGGGCTTTCAGGTAGGCGTAATACTCCTGCCTCTGGAATGACGACGCCACCTGCACCATCCCCACGTTGATGGACTTCTGGAGAATCCCGGTCAGGTCCATGTACCCGAACGCGGCCGGCGAGGTGAAGACATGGTCGCCGACTTCGAATTCGGACGTACAGTAATAAGTGGGGTATTTCGGGGTCGCGATCTTTTTATCGATAGCATAGGCCGCTGAAAATATCTTCATAACGGAACCCGGCTCGTATATCTCGGAAATCGCCGACGGGTGGATGGTGTTGGAATTGATCGTCTGGTAGTCGTTGGGATTATATGCCGGGTAGCTCGCCATCGCGAGTATCTCCCGCGTCTCGACATCCATGACTACGACACTTCCCATTTCGGCGAGGTTCTGCAGGACGCCCGTTTTCAGTTCGTCGTAGATAATAGTCGTGAGATAGGGGTCGATAGACGTATAAACGGAGTATCCTTGAAGCAGGAACTTATTCATTTTGTATTCTATCCCGCCGAGGCCCTGGTTGTCGATTCCGACAAAACCCACGACGGAGCCGGTCACCCAATAGGGATAGAAACGGCCCTGTTCCTGCACTACGCCGATCTCGTCCTCCTTGATCGCCTTATTCTTTTTCAGTTCAGCGATCAATTTGTCCATCACCTGCTTCTCGCTCGGAGTGATCTTCCGCTTGATCCAGACAAATCCCTTCTCTTTGTAGAGAGACTTCAGGTTTTCCTTATCGAGGAAATCGAGCTGGATCAGGAGTTTGAAGAGGTAATCGCGCATCGCGGGGGTAAGCTGGTCGGGACGGACATAGATCGAGAATGAAGGGGAAGCGACCGCGAGTTCTTTTCCGGAGCTATCGAAGATCACTCCACGGAATGGCTCAACCTTGGACAGCGTTTGGAGACGCGGGTCGGGGAAAAACGTCACGGTCAACAGACGGATCAGAATGATAACGAAACAAAGGATGAAGAAAAATATGATTAGTCCGACCCTTCCCTTCTGCATAAATCTCTCCCGGATATCGAATGTCAAACACTATTTAATATCCAATTCCTTGAAGAGGGTCATCATCAGGTGATCGTTGATGATATGGTTGATATAGGTCTGGGTCGCGATGGAAACGTTATCGAAACGGATGGCGAACCCGAGAGGAAGCGATTCGCTCGAAAGATTTTTATTGATGCGGACGACTGTGCTTTCCACGAAAAACTTAAAATCGCGGAAATGGATTTCGAGATAGACCGGCTGGTTCAATTCGACCATATCGAAACTGGTAGTCTGGATGTAGGAACCGCCCGCGGATAACGAAAGAATCTTACCGGTTTCCGTGGATGGTGAATTGAGATTGCGGTAAAATGTCGCGAAGAGCGGCCATTCCACGCGGTTATACCTACGGCGGTTTTTCTGGGTGGAGCCCAGCACGCGCTCCGCCTCGTTGGGATCGTTGATCAAGGTGATGTTGCCGTTCCATTCCATCAACTGCTTCTGGTTGAACTTTCCGACTTCTTTTTGAATGATGACGATAGGAAGCAGGGGGTTGAGCTGTGCGAGGACTTCCATTGTCTTTTTATCGATCTGAGAGGATGATGTGACAGTGTAGAGGATCGCACCGACTTCGGGATTGTTGATCAGGAAAATCAGCGCGTCACGGAGATTTCGGGCGCGGAATATCTGGAAGCCGCCCTTGATTTTCTCTATTTCTGCCTTAAAAAGGTCGCCCGAAGACAGGTAGATGATCTTCTCCATGGAAAATTACCTCTCGTTAGTGATTCCCATGTATATTGTATTATAAATTTTCATGTTATGCAAATCTCATGCGGCTTTACATTTTTTCTTGAAGCAAAGGAGGACTTCTTCGGCCTTTTTAAACTCGCCCTTGGACATATAAAGTACGCTCAGTTTCGCCGCGACATCCAGATCGTGATAGAGATTCGGGATCGATTCCTGACTCATCAGTTCGTTATAACGGTTCTCGAGTTCGGCAAGGTCGCCCGCTTCATCCACCAGTTCGTCGAATGTCCGGGTGGCGGGAAGCTTGAAGGATGGATTCTCCTTTTTTAAAAGGTTGATATATAATTTGTACTGTTTCTCGGCGTTGACAGGGTCCTGAAGATTTAGATAGATATAGACTAGAATTTCATGTACCTTTGGGTTTTCGGGATTGGACTGCTCCATCTCGAGAAATTTATCGAGCGCGGCCTTGAAATCTTTTTTGTTGAATTGTTCTACCGCTTCGACCGTGATATCCTTATAGTCTTCCTGCGATTTGATTTTTTTCGTCTTCTTTGCCATATGAACCTCCGGGAAATCTGTTAGAATACTTATCGGATGAAAACGGTTTTGGATTATATTGCCCGGGGTACCTAAAATGAATATAAACTTTACTAAAGTAAAAAACTATTCTATAATAAAAAAAACGTTGGAGGATAATATGTATCGCAAGAATTACATCAAATCGATAATGGCGGTTCTCGCTATAACCTTTATACTCGCGGCCTGCGATGGAAGCGGAAAGAATTCTTCGGGCAATCCCCTCGGTCTGCCGTTGGGGAAAGAAGACCAATACTTTTCGAAGTATCATAGAATTTCCTTGTTAGACTCGAATTTTAAATATAAAGCCACAGTCAGTTTCGGCGAGATATTGATCTCTCTCAACGACATCATTTCCAACGGTAAAACCGCATATATGCATGTCAAGAGCGATACGACAGGCGCGGAAGGTTATGCCGCGGTGAATGAAATTATCAAGAACCCGCTGAACCCCGGCGTGATAATTGAAAAGGCCACCGCCAGTCAGAAGCCGAATCTTGAAGACGGTAAGAAGATGGAAATCGAAGCTCCGGTTCTGGTCTATATTATCGATCAGAAGGTTACTGATAAAACCTACGCCAATGTCATTTATATCGACACTAAGTTTTCTATCTATTCCGATAGTTATAAAAACGTCCCTTCATCTTACGGTTGGGTTGTGATGGATAATATTTCCGTCAATTACGAAGACTTAAAACTCGCGAAGGGTATCTTCAGCGCATTGCGCGATTATTTCGGTGCTAAAGAAGATGTCGAAGGCGCGAAGAAGAGCGCTATTATCAAGATCACCGACCTGATGAAAGAATTCCCCGCCAGCGGAATGATAGCCCACGCGCAAGCCGCTCTCGATAAGATCAACGGTGTCGGCAGCGACGCGGGCGAAACCGGCGATACCGATGACGGAAAGGGCGAGATCATCGATTCCGAAGAGATATACGGCGACTAACCGGCCGGTAAACATATGAAAACTCAACACATTATTCTCGCGCTTCTGACGATATCCGGTTTGATCTCCTGCGGGGGGCAGGCCGGGTCCGCTCAAAAAGGTGTGATTGATTCCTACTCCGGGTCTGTCTTTATCGACGGCAAGCCCGCTGTTACCGGAATAGAAGTCGCCGCCGGAATGGAGATTGTCACCGGCGAGGGCGGATGGTGCGACATCCTTTTTCCCGGAAAAAATATCGTGCGTATCTATGACAACTCTCAAGTCGTGTTCACCCTCAGTCCGGATAAAGAGCTGATTCTCAAAGCCGGTAATATCGGAAATATTCTTTCCGATTTGAAGGAATGGGAGAAGGGCTTCATCATCGAAACCGAGACTTCGGTCGTGATAGTACGAGGGACTGTATTCTTCGTCGCGGCGGAAAGCCCCACGAACGTGTATGTCTGCTGCTGCAACGGTTCGGTCGATGTGAAAGAAAAGTCTTCCGGGAAAATAAATGCCTTAAGCGCCGCGCATCATCAGGGGCTGTCGGTCTCGTTAAACGCATCCCTTCCGGCGGGGATGCTCTACCATGGCGACGAAGATATGGATATACTCGCGGCGGAATTGAAGAAGAAGATAGACTGGAAGAAAATCGGCGGATTGACCGACGAGTAGAAAGGGGTATTCATGCTGAGGGTTCGTATCGCGGAAAAATCCGATATCGTGATCTTTTACTTGCGCGGTGAAATTGTTATAATCAATCTACATGAGGTAAAAGCCCCGCTGGAAGAAAAGATCGGCAAGAATTTCAAAAAGTTCATTTTCAACATGGAACAGGTCACTTATATGGACAGTGCCGCTATCGGAATGTTCTATACAAAGCTCGTGATGCTGAAAAAAGAGGGCGGTACTGTCGAACTCATCAAGCCGAACGCGACTATACGCAGGATAATCGAATCGACGCGGCTTGTGGAATTGGTCAGTATTTACGAGAACGAAGAAGAAGCCGTCAAGGCATTAAAATAACTTACGGAAGGGGAATAACATGATAAAAATGAAAAGTTTTTTAATCTGCGCGATTGTAGCAGTCGCCGCGCTTTTCGCGTCATGCGATAAGAAAGTCGGGCAGACTATCTATACGTCCAATATCAATCCCCCGGCGAATTCGATCGACCTCTGGACATCCGCGGACCTGACTCTCAAGGTCGGGCAGATCGTTCATTTCGAGCACAAATTCTCGGGCTCGATCGGAATCTACTACGGGTACGTTATCAGCAACACCAACATAATCGACCTATACGAGGATAAGCGCGAGGAGCCGAATACATTGCTTGTGGGCGGATCGTTCCACGGCGTGTACTCGTTTATCGCTAAAACACCCGGCACCACGTTGTTCTACATCTTCGAGGACTATCGCGGAACTGTTACCTTCAAGCACACCAATCTAATAAAGGTGGTAGAGAAATGAATAAAATAGCGATGCTGCCTGCTATTATTACGTTATTTTTTCTGGCGTCATGTACCAACGATACGTCTTCGGAGAAACCGATGGAAAAAACGGATGCTATTCAGCTCAAGGGTATGACGAATGTTACCGCCGCGATCGGAGACGAATTCGTTTATTCGGGCGTCGTGCACGGTTCGGTGGGTTTCACGATGAGCTATCAATTCGACGGCGATCCGGCGATCGAGATGACCGGCGAAACCCTCGAGTACTTTCATCCCGAAAAGATGAAAGCCGGGATGAAGGGCGCGGATGAGGCGACGTTGACATGGAAATTTAAAGCCGTGGCGGCGGGAAAGGTGACGGTACATTTCATCAAAGAATACCGTTTTAAAGAAGAGTCTCGTGAAACAATCAAGATTATCGTAAAATGAACTTGGAGAGAATAGTCAGTCTGAACGGGTCGCCGGAAGCTGTGGTCGCGGTCGGGCAGACTCTCGAGTACCGGGGGCAGGAGCAGGAATCGGTGGGATATTTCCTGAGCGGCGAAATCTCCAATCCCGATATCGTTAAACTGGAATCCCAAAAAATCGAATATCTCCATCCTGACAGGCTGAATGAAGGAATGACCGGGGCCGACGACGCCGTGCGTATCTTTCTCTTCACGGCCTTAGCACCTGGCACGACGTTTCTTACCTTCACGCTCGATTTCCGCGGCGATATCGAATCCCGCGAGGTGATCAAGGTAACCGTAGTCAGACAGTAGAACAAATCTCCTGAAAATCCTTTCCGGGCTTTTATTTATAAGGCTATTTCTCCGATAAAGATAGAAAAACCGGGGGAAATATGCCGATGTCCTGTCATATAAAAACCGCTTTCTTCCTGATCCCATTAATTCTTCTATCTGCATCCATTCTCTCCGGAAAACAGACCGTCCTCAATATCGACAGTATAAAGGCGTTCATCCTGAGCGGCGACGGCTCCACGGCAGGGCTGGTTTTTATGAGCGGAGAGGATTGGTATGTCAAGATCGCGGGGAAGACATCGGGACCGTTCGATTCGGCGGAAGGGCTTGTGATGAGTTATGACGGCGGGGTCTGCGCGTATAACTATACCGTGAAAGGCGAGAGCTATGTAGCTATCAACGAAAAGCAGTACGGGCCGTTTGAAGAGACGGGACCGGTATCGGTCAGTTCGGACGGGTCATACTTCGGGTTCGCGTTCGCGACCAACGGCGTCTATTATGTCCGCATCAACCAGAAGCTCTACGGGAAATTCCCGAAGGCCGAATCACCAAGCTTTAATAATGACGGTTCGGTTTACGGCTTTGCCTACCAGTCCGGCGAGAAGTGGAAACTGACGGTCTCCGGCAAGACTTACGGCGATTTTACCGTGGCGTCGTCGCCGAGTTTCAACACAGATGGAACGCACTTCGGATTTTACTATTCCGCTAACGGCAAAAGCTACGTGGCCGTGGACGGATACTCGTACACCGGTTTCAATCTCGCGGTTTCGCCGTCTTTCTGCACGGACGGGACGGTCTACGGGTATGTCTATACCAAGAGCGAGAAATGGGACGAGTGGTATGTCCGGATTGGCGAAAAGTCCTACGGGCCGTATGAAAATGTCATTCCCCCCGTTTTCAGCAAGGACGGCAAGGTCTTTAGTTTCGCTTATTCCAAGGGGCAGAAATGGTATGTGCAGATCGGCGATAAGGTGTACGGAACATTCGATGAAGTATTACCCGGCTGTATCAGCGCCGACGGTACTTCTGTCGGTTTCGTTTATTACCGTGTGAAAAAAGGCTACTACGCCTATGTCAACGGTAAAAGCTACGGCCCTTACGAGCATGCCGCTTTGTCGATCACTCCGGCGGGACGTGTGTTTCTCGCGACGTTCTACAGCGGAGTGTTTATCAAAGAATTAAAGTGATTATTAAGTTCGATAAAAAGCCGCCTCGTTTTCACGAAGCGGCTTATTTTTACTTTTCGCCTGTTTTCTTGATGACATGGTAGCCGAATTGAGTGGAGACCACTCCGCTGAGCGCGCCCGGCCTAAGCCGGATTACCGCGTCCTCGAACGGCTTGACCATCTGCCCGGGGCCGAACCAGCCCAAATCGCCGCCCTTACTTTTACTCGGACAGGTGGAAAACTCCTTCGCGAGTTCCGCGAAACCCTTTCCCTTCCTGAGCTGTCTGAGCAGGTCTTCGGCGAGGCTTTTATCCTTGACTAAAATATGACTTGCGCGCCATTCCATATGTTTCCGCTCCGGTTATTGTTCCTTGATCGTGATCTTGGTGATCTTCACGGGGGTCAGGGGCTTATCGCCTGCGCCGACCTTGACCTTGCCGATCTTCTGCACGATATCGAGACCCTGAACGACTTTACCGAAAATAGCGTGTTTTCCGTCAAGCCACGGTGTCGGTACGAGGGTGATAAAGAACTGTGAACCGCCCGTGTTAGGGCCGGCGTTCGCCATAGAAAGGATGCCGGGGCCGTCGTGCTTGAGCGATTTATCGAATTCGTCCTTGATCTTGTAGCCCGGTCCGCCGGTGCCGGTACCGCTGGGGCATCCGCCCTGGATCATAAAGTTATCGATAACGCGGTGAAAGATGAGCCCATTGTAGAAACCCTTGTTCACCAGATCGATAAAGTTCTTCGCGGTCAGCGGGACTTTATCGGAAAATATCTCCACCTTGAAATCGCCCATACTTGTTTCGAAATAAGCGTAGGGATTTTTTTCTGTTTTAGACATAGCGGGTACCGATCCTCCTTCATTTTCTCGTGCGAACCCGAAACTGCAAACAGTTAATAAAACCATCATGAATCCTGCAATCCTCATCTGAACCTCCCGGTTTTTGAATATTTTACCGTTTCGGACGAAAAAAATCAAGCTGGCGAAACAAAAAACCCCGGCTTTCCGCCGGGGTTTTTGTCTTAGGAGGCTCTATTGTTTCAGAAGCACCGCGTACTGAGTCGGCGCTAATTCGAACGGTTCGCCGTTCTTAATCGTGTAGCTCTTACCGCTTAAAAGGTCTTTATACTCACCTTCCGCTACGTTCTTCCAGTCGAACGCGCTCGGTTTGTTCTTGCTGTTATTCATCACGACGATCGCGTGGTTCTTGTCGTCCCAACGCTTATAACTGATGGTAATCTCGTCGCAGAAGAGTATGTCGAACTGACCCGCTGAGAAGACGGGGTTGTCGATCCTGATTTTCGCGATCTTCCGCGCGAAATCGAGGAAGTCGTAGTTGCCGTAGGTGCCGCCGTCTTCCTGCCACGGATACGGGCCCCTGTTGAACGGATCGGGGCCGCCGGTCATCCCGATCTCGTCGCCGTAATAAACCGCGGGCGCTCCGGGATAAGTAAACTGGAACACAAAGACCAATTCGAGACGCGCCTTCATCTTCTCATAGTTCTTCTTGTCATACTTTGTGTAGCCGATCTCGTAGAACACCCGGGGCAGGTCGTGGCCGGAGACGAGATTCATGAGTTTATAGAACACGGGCGCGGGATAGTTCTCGCGCACCATTTCGAGCGCTTCGACCGTCTTGAGCGCGTTGCCGCCCTTCGTAAAATTGATCACCGACGAACGGAAGATATAGTTCATCGACGAATCGAACATATCGCCGATCAGGTATTTCGAGGCGTCGAACCAGACCTCGGAGAAGGTGATCGAGTCGGGATAGGACTTTTTCAGTTCCTTGCGCCATTCGCGCCAGAACTGATCGGTCACCCATGGGGTAACGTCCATACGCCATCCCGCCGCGCCCTGTGCCATCCAGTACTTCGTAACCGAGTCCTTATCGATGAACGCGAACTTCTTATAGGAATCGGATTCCTTCAGGTTGGCGAGGGTCGGGTTCGCCCATTGCTGGTACTTCTGGTCGGCTGTCGAGGCTTTCGGCACGAACTCGAACCAGTCATAGTAGGGCGAATTAGTCTGTATGACCTCGCCTTCGAACGCCCCGAAAACGGGATACTTCGCATAACGATCCATATACACCGAGTCGGAACCGCAATGATTGAGCGAGGTGTCGAGGATGATGACGATTCCGCGCTTTTTCGCCTCGGCGACAAGTTTCTTGAATGTGGCGAGGTCGCCGAAATGCGGATCCACCTGAAGGTAGTCCGCGGTGTCGTATTTATGATTGGACGGCGCTTTGAATATCGGGTTGAGATAGATTACGTTCACCCCGAGCGACTTGATATAGTCGAGCTTCTGGATGACGCCGTCTAGGTCGCCGCCGTAGAAATCGTTGCAGTACTCGTTATCGTCCAGCTTGTAGCCGTCGTCGGTACCGGGGCGCCACGGGAGCGGATCGTTCCAATTGGTGTGGAACTCGACATCCTTCTTTCCGTAGAACTTGTCCTTACCGATCGTGTAATCGTTATTCTTGTTGCCGTTTTTGAAACGCTCGGGGAAAATATAGTAGATGATCATATTCTCCGACCATTTCGGCATCCCGTAGTTGTTGGTATAAACGGTGAGGGTGTAGGGCATGATGTACTTGCTGAACGGAACTATTTCGCCGATACCACCCGTACCCTTGATGTTGACATAAGGTACATCGACCTTGTGACTATTGTCGCCCAGACAGACCTTGTCGGACTCGCTTTTGTAGATCTCGAAATGATAACCGTAGACCGCGATATCCTTGAGGGTGGCGGACGCTTCCCAGATATCGAGTCCGTTTGTCGTACCGATTATCTGCATAGGCACGGTCATTACCTGCCGGTACTTTTCCTGCGCGGAATTTCCGATCATCTGCTGGGTCGAGATGATGACGTTGATCTTCTGCACGTCAGATTTTTTTGAAAGGAACTTGAGAGAAACGGTCGAGCCCTGTTCCATCGCGCCGAACGGCGTCTTGAAGAATGGGTCGCGCGAATTGAAGAAAAGCATGGATGTGTCGATAGAGGTCTCGACCTTGGAACTGACATCCGCCTCCCATTCCGCCCACGGGCCGTCTGCCTTGACTCCGCCGCTTCCCCCGCACGATACAACCGTGATGAACGCAAATAAACCTACAATCCATAATCTCATAACAACCTCCTGAAATAAGGATGCACAATGATATCATGGAAACGTTTCCATGTCAAGCGAAATCGCTCTTTTCACTTTGACTTTTTTTCATCCGGGAAATATAATATGGGCAGTTCAAATAACCTCGCTTTTTTTAACAAATCAAGGTATTATTAGTATCGAAACGCTCAACGGTCGCTTCCATTGATTTGTATTCAATGGTGACCATATTCGAAGGAGTATTTATGAAAACACTTTTCCTTCTCAGGCATTCTAAGTCGTCGTGGGACGAACCGGATAAAGAGGATTTTGAGAGACCGTTGAACAAACGAGGGATAAAGGACGCTCCGTTGATGGGTAAGCTGATCGCAGGGATGGAAGTTCCACCCGCGAAGGTGTTTTCATCCGGTGCGTTACGCGCGAAAATGACCGCAGAGGCTATCGCGGCGGAACTGGGTATCAATACTCCCGTCGATTTGGTGGAAGAGTTTTACCAGAACGACGTATTCGGAATGCTGGAATTCATCAAGAAGATTCCGGACGAACTAGAGTCCGTTCTCCTGATCGGGCACAACCCGACATGGGAAGAACTGGCTTCTGTACTGGTATGCGGTTCGGCCGCGTTATTCAAGTTCCCGACATCCGCGCTCGCGATCCTCACTTCGGAGATCGGCAAATGGGAACTGGCCGGAAAGGAATCTTTCGCGCTGGATGCCCTTGTTCACCCCCGCATATTGAAAGGTCTCGGTAAGGGGAAAACCCGCGAATGAGGATGACCGTGAGTTTTGTTTTTGTGCTGACGATACTGACCCTAATAAGTATTGTACAGTTAAACGCGAAACCCGCGGCGAAACCGTCGAAAACCGTCCTCGCGGCGGTGATGAAACCCGGGCAAAACCCGGTTCCGGAATTGTGTCAGTTTTCAGTAGTCGGGGGTAGAGTCGAGTGGATAGCCGGAATTTCGGGGGGCGGGAAAACAGAGATTTGGCATAGTTCGGGTAGTTTGGGTAAGTTCCAGTTCGTGCACACCAAGTTTTTCGATAAATCCGGGCTCGGATGGGTGATGATCGCCGAGGAGCGGTTTCTGATTACGCCGGACGGGAAAAAGCTCGGGCCGTACCTGTTTCAGAACGAGCCCCTCGGGGTGAAAACTCCCGCCGGATATAAATGGATGGTCATCGTGAAGACCGGGCAGGCCGAACACTTGCTGACAAGCGAGACCGTCTACGGCCCATACGACTTCATCGCGAAACCCATGTTCAATTCCACGGGAACCAAATGGCGGTGCATCGTTGTCAAGGATAAGAAGAAATACATGCTCGTATCCGGCAAGCTGATGCCGTTAGGGGAAAGCGGCATGGCCGAAATATATTCCGAAACCCCCGGCGCCCCTGAGCTCTTTTTCAGCCCGGATTGGGAGAAATGGGGTTACGTGATGAACGGTTCCGGCGGAAAGACAGCCGTATTCGGCGATGGATCGAAGGCCGGCCCTTTTGTCGATATGACGCTTCCTGTATATTCGCCCGATGGTAAAAACAGAGTATACGCATATAAAAATAACGGCGGCTGGACGATCGAAACCGTCGGAAAGAACGCGACAAATCTGCAATGCTCCGAGGCGCCCCTGCTTGGATATTACCAAGCCGGGAATAAAACGGTCGAGTGGGCGATAGCCGGCGACGATAAAAAGTATGTCCTTATAGATGGGGTTCGTTTCGGACCTTACGCATCGGCGGGAGAGTTTTACGGCGGGCATTCCCAATGGGGGATTACTATCGAGACGCTCAAGGGAAACACCGTGCATATCCTGAACGGAAAGGAGTACGGCCCCTATGTCACGGCCGGACAACCCATGTTTTCGCCGAAGAGTTGGGCGTTTTCGGTGCATGCCCCCGATCTGAAAGAGTATGTGGTTTTCCCCGGCGGGAAGCAGGAAGGCCCGTATAAGAAAGTAGTTTCATACGGCTTCGCGGAAGGAACAGATAACTGGTATATTGTTTACAGGAAAGCCGACGACCGGTATATGATAAAGACTTGGGGCGGAGACGAATGGGGGCCGTATTCGAGTTTCACCAAGGCTGAAATGAGCATGGGGGGAAACCGTCTCTTCTACATCGCGGACGGCAGTCTGATTGTGGACGGCAAGGTGATTCAGACCGGTGCGATTAATTTCTCCATCATTGCTATGAAGAACAAATCCCTGCTGGTCTGGCTCTGTAGGGAAAATGATAAAATCTTTTATAAAGAAATGAAGATCGGCGGCTGAAATTAAAATACGAGGTTTTTTTGCGCGGAATACTCATTGCAATCTGCTTCCTACTGAAGTCTTTATCGATTGTCTATCCCGATGTAACGGTTCCCTACCTGAAGTATACCGATTTCCATGGGCATTTCAGCACAGTATTCCCGTTGTGGAATTTCCGGCAGGGAATATTTTCCAACGATAACCTGATTTTCAAGGCCGGTTTTTTCCGTGAAGTACCGAAAGAAAAAAGCCCCCTCGATGCGCTGCCCTGTTTCCTGATCCGTTTCGATCCGGCGACGAATTTCGACGAAAAAACCTTCGCGGTCGAACTCGCGCAGAATAAAAACCCGCTTCTCCGCGCAAAGGTGTGCCAGAATGCGGTGGAAGCGTTCTATTACCTGTTCGGCGGATTGAATTCCGATGACAGCGTTACCTTTTCCAAGACGGTTGCCCTGCCGGGAATTGTCTATGCCTCGATGGAGCAAATCGTCATCCGGAAATCGATCCAGTACTTCCGGATCGAGGGGATCATGATCGATGTTTTCGCGATAGACGCCGGGTTTCCGTCAAAAGGCGGGATGGCATGGGTCAGGACGCTCGTCCCGGTGACCGAGCTCACTAAAGAGATCAGCCTGATGTACGGCGCTGTCGCCCGGGCCGACCTTTCCAATTCCGTTGCGCCGTGGAGCGGGTTTCTCCTCTCGGGCTCGTTAATAAAAAACATTTTTATGACATGGCTGTCTCTTCGTTTCGGCAAGGGATATGCTTACTCGCCCGATGAAAAGCCGAAACCGCCGTCGATTATCAGCTACGCCCTCGGCGGACTCCTATTCGCCGCATTCATTTTCATCTTCGAGAAAGTAGCACTTTTCCTCGCGCGGCGCAGGTGGAAAAACGACTACCTTCACAATAAAGCGAAACCCGAAATCCCCGATCCGAAATACCCGTTTCTCCCGGCCGTGTACCGGATGGTCAAGTTCAATTCATATCACCGCGACCTCATCGTGAGCATCCTCTTTATCTACGGCGCGTATTTCTTCATCGCCTCGTTTATCGACTGGATGAACCAAGGCGAGTTTGCGTCGTTCGGCCTCGCGGTATTCATCGCGGGATTGCTTTACCTGGTGCTCGGCGTCAAGAAAGTCGTGCTGGACCTGATCTGGGGGCTGATGGAAGTCTACCTTTGGGGGATATGGGAAATCCGTTTTACCGTGAAAGGGATTTACGGACGTACCCTCGCCGACATCGTGACCGGTAAATCACTCACTTATCTCTGCGACTACGAGAAGCTGGAAGCGATTAAAGAGAAATCGTTCCTTCTTACCGCTACATATGACGAGGATAAAAAATTCGTCTATACTCACGACCCGATGCACACCGAGGAAATCGAGACGGGACAACGGACATTTTACTCCGATATCGACAGCGTGATCGGCACGATGATGGAGCGGTAGATGGCTGAAAGATTTCTCTACGGCTACAAGAAAACCCGGACACGGCTCTCTGTCGCGGTGGTTTTCCCGAACTCGTACCGCCTCGGAATGTCCAACCTCGGCTTCCAGACCGTTTATCATATGGTACAGTCTCATCAGGATATTTCGTGCGAACGCGTTTTCTACGAGGGGGCGGGCAGGGTGCCAGTCTCGGTGGAGAACGGCAGACAGCTATCAGAATTCGACATCGTTATCTTCTCGGTTTCGTTCGAAACCGATCTCATTCATTGTTTCTCGATGCTGATGATGTCCGGCATAGAGCTAAATCCTTCGCATCGGAAGAAACCATATATCGCCGCGGGCGGCATAGTCAGCGTGTTCGGAGCGAAATATATCAGGGAGTTCGCGGATATCCTCGCGTGCGGCGACGCTCCTCTTTTCATTCCGGCCATCCTTGAAAACGGGCTGAATGCCAAAAGCAAGGATGAATTCTTATCCGGCCTCACAGGTATCGACGGGATGTATCTCCATCCTGATATTCCGCTGGGAAATATGCCGTATGTTCGCGATACGGAATGGCGGTTTCCCGCCCACACGGTCATTCTCTCCGATGAAACCGAGTTCGCGGACAGGGGCCTGATCGAGATTTCGCGGAGCTGTCTCTACAGGTGCGCGTTCTGCTTGGTGAGCCGGGTTTACGGGGAGTACGGGTATCTGCCGAAGGAGCGGATTCTTGAGACGGCGGAAAAGTATAAGGGATTGACAGCACGGCTCGGGCTTGTGGCGGCGACCTCGACCAATCACCCGCAGTTTGGGGAGATAGTGGACGAATTGAACAGCGGGGGTTTCAGCCTGTCCTTCTCGGCATTCAGGATAGAGCCGCTCGATAACGAGCTGCTGAAAAAAGTGATCGATAACGAGAACAAGACTCTTGTGATCGCGCCTGAAACCGTATCGCCGCGCCTGAAGAAACTCATCCATAAGGATATCCCCGAAAGCATAATTCTCGAACGCGTCCGGGCGGCGTCGCTCTATGGGATCAAACGGATTAAGCTCTACTTCCTGATCGGACTTCCCGGCGAGACCTATGACGACCTCGACGAAATCGTCCGCCTCGTGACCGCGATCCGCGGGGAGTCCTCGGTGAATGTCAAGCAGTCCGGGTTTTTGCCGGAGATGATCGTGGATATCAATCCGCTCGTACCAAAGCCCTTCACGGACTTCAGCGAGTCTCCGATCGAGGACGAGAAGCCGCTCCGCAAGAAAACGATCTACCTGAAAAACCGCCTGCGTTCGCTCGGGCGTGTGTTTGTTTACGGCGAGAGCCCGAAGAATTCCCACCTTCAGTACAGGATTTCGCGCGGACTGATGGACACGGCGGAAATGATCCGGCTTGCGGGAAACGAGTGACGGGATTCCATTGACTTTTTCAACGGACTCATTAAAATCATAGTGATAGAAACCGTAAGGAGATAAAGATGAGTCTGAACCGGATCGAAGTATTCAAAATCGCCCAGAATCTCGAATCGCAGGGCATCGAATTCTACAATAAAGCTATGGAATTTGCGGATGAAGACGGACATAAAAGCGTGTTTAACGATCTCGCCGCAATGGAAACTCAGCACCTCGCGTTGTTCAAAGAATTCGAGGAAAACTTCAAAGACGACGCTTATATGGACTCTGACGACATTGGGAAATATCTCGACCGGCAATACCATACTTCGCTTTTCGACCATGAGCAATCCCCGGACGAATGGAAAGGGATCGATAAAGTGCTCGATATCTTCATGAGCGCCCGCAGTAAGGAAGTCTTTTCAGTCCAGTTCTATTCGTTTATCTACGATAACGCTAAATCAGAAGAAGCGCGTGCGGCGATCAAACGTGTCATCGAGGAAGAAAAGGGTCATGTCGCGATCATGGACAAGTATATCGCGAGCCTCGGCAAATAATATGTCTGTATCCGTATCGGTTCGGCTCAGCCGGACTATCGACGAATCTTACGAAATCCGTATCGGGCACGGGATTTTCACGGAAGAGGCGCGGAATGCAATCGAGCGTCTTCAGCCGTCGAAAATCGCGGTTATCACGGATTCTCACTTAAATAAACTCTATTCTGCTGCATTTAAAGTTACCTTCGGAAGCGGCGCCCGTATTATCGAGTATAGGGCGGGCGAATCGCGTAAAACTATCGCGACCGTTTTGAGGCTTTTCGCCGAACTGCAGGATGCGGGGCTGGACAGGAAATCGCTCGTGTTTGCGGTGGGCGGCGGGGTGACCGGCGATATGGCGGGATTTCTCGCGGGCATCTATCTGCGGGGGATACCGTTCGTGCAGGTGCCGACAAGCCTGCTCGCGATGGCGGACAGTTCGGTCGGCGGGAAAACAGGGATCGATACCCCGGCGGGCAAAAACCTGATGGGAGTGTTCAACCAGCCCAAGGCGGTGATTATCGATACCGGGTTTCTCGGCACCCTGCCCAAAAAAGAGTTTATCAACGGTATGGCCGAAGTGATTAAGCATGGGGCGATAACCGATGCGGACTTTTTCAGGAAGATCGCCGCCGCAAGGAAAGCGATCACAGGCTTGGATCGGGAAACACTGATTTGGATGCTGGAAAAGAGTTGTACGATTAAAGCCGGGGTTGTTTCGGCTGACGAGAAGGAGACCGGGCTCAGGCAAACCCTCAATTTCGGGCATACGATCGGCCACGCGATCGAGGCCGTGTCCAAGTTCGGTATCCCTCACGGTTACGCGGTAGCGATGGGGATGGCGGCGGAAGGGAATATCGCGGCTGAACGGGGAACTTTACCCTTAGCCGATCTGAACCTGCTGACGAAGACGCTGAAAGGATTCGGACTTTTAAAATATACAAGTAAAATTAAGAAACTCGATACCGGAAAGGTGATAGTTTCGGCGGGATACGACAAGAAAAATGTCGCCGGAAAGATCAAGGCCGTGATGCTGAACGGGATCGGGGCGGTTTTGGAAAAAGACGGAAAATATTCATTCGAGATATCCGAGAATGAGCTGTTGGGAGGTCTCAGGTATCTCGCTGAAATATAGGATTTCAGGAGGCGAAAATGAAAAAGATTACGGGGCTTTATTGCATACTGATGCTGTTCATATCGGTGATCGTCGGCTCATGCGGGAATTCCGCGAAAGGCGGCGGTGTCGAAGGCGGAATAACCAAACCCGATGGGCTGCCTACAAAAGACTATTATAAGGATAAAGACGACGGAAAGCCAGTTGTCCAGACAGGCGAGATAGGGAAAAAGGAGGATAAGGAAAAAACGAAGCTCGAGGAAGACGAAAAAAATATCGTGACCGATATAAGTATAGATGATATTAAGAACGGTAAAATTACTACCGTTGTTCCCGGTGACGGAGGCGGAGAAAAGCCCAAAAGCGAACCTAAGAAAGACCCCGAGAAAACATTCGATAAGGAAAACGTCCCGATGGCGGGAGAACATGACGATAACGAGGAGTACCAGTACTATCTCGATTTCCTGACCAAAGAGATAAAGACTTACAAAAAAGAGTATCCCCAGATGAAGGGTGTGGATAAACTCCAGGAAATACTTCCTTTCCGGAATGTGATCGCGGTTACGGATAAAAACGGCAAGCCGGTATTCGGCGCGGAAGTGAAGATCGCCGGAAAGAGTATTACCACCTACGCCGACGGAGAAATACTCTATTACTTCAGCCCGTCGGAACTCGGTAAATCCCAGAAAATCAAGATAGGCTACCAGGGCAAAACCTACGATTTCGATTACACTCCCGAGGAATTCGGACGTCCGGTGTTTGTGTTGGATACCGCCCGTATTGAAATCGCGAAAATCCCGGTGGATATCGTGTTTCTTATGGATACGACCGGAAGTATGGGCGACGAGATCGAACAGCTTTGCAACACTATTTTTTCGATCAACGAACGTATCCTAAAAATATCCAAGGGTTCCATTCAGGCCCGTTTCGGGATGGTGCTGTACCGGGACGATACCGACGACTATCTGACTAAGGAATTCGAGTTGACGGATAAGTTCGATTCGTTCTACGAGTTTCTGATGGATGTGGAAGCCAACGGCGGCGGAGACTATCCCGAAGATATGGTATCCGGGATCGAGAAAGTCCTCAATATGAAGTGGAAGAAGGACGCAGTCAAACTCGTTTTCCTTGTGACCGACGCGCCCGCGAAAGTGGACTCGTTAGTGAAAATGGCCAATCTGGGCGAACAGGCCGCCGCGAAGCAGATCAAGTTCTTTACTATCGGCGCAAGCGAACTCAATATTACCGGAGAAGTCCATCTCCGCATCTTGTCTCAGGTGTCGAAGGGTAAGTTTATCTTCCTGACTTACGGCGAAAAGGGCGAAAGCGAAGGCGGCGGTAAACCCGAAGACCCGGGCATGGTCAGCCATCACACCGGCGCGAATTACCAGTCCCGTTCGCTCGACGATATCATCGTGGATAACGTTAAAAGCGAAATCTACAATCTCGCCGACCAGGGACTTGTCGCGCAGTTGAAAAAAGAGTACGATTATAAGAACTTCACCGATGAAATCTACCGCCGTATCGATAATGCGCTCCAGCAGATCATGAAACAGACCGCGGGAGTGGCGTCCGAGAAGAAGAGCGTGATGATCCTTCCGCCGGATATCGAGGAAGAAGACCTGAAGCCTCTTTCGTCGCATATTGTGACCGTGACCGAGGATATCATCATCAAGGCGAAGTATATGACCGTGGTCGAACGGCAGAAGATGGAAGCGATCCTGGGCGAGATCAAACTGAAGCTCGCAGAGGTGGTCGAAGGCTCGGACGAGATCAAACAGCTTACCGGCGCGGACATGATTCTCGCGAGTAAGATATACTACATCGGCGGAACAAGGGTGTACTACGCGAAACTGATCGACGCGAGCAACGGTGAAGTGATCGCATCAGCCTTAGTGAAGCTATAACAGGCGGGCGGCGGCTATCAGATTAAAAACATTATGAAATCTTGAAAACTTTCATATTTGTTTTATAATCAATGGGATTAAAAAGGGTAGCCGCATGCTCATAGATTTTCATACACACTTTTTCCCGGATGAGATCGCGCTCAAGACGGTCACCAAACTCGGCGAGGAAGGCAATGTCCGTTACTTCGGTGACGGTACTGTCCATTCGCTCAGGCGTTATATGCAGCAGGAATCAGTCGATTTCTCGATCAATCTTCCTATTGCCACCAAGCCCGAACAAGTCGAAAGTATTAATCACAAAATCGTTGAGTTCAATAAAGGCAGTATCGATGTAATCAGTTTCGGCACGATGCATCCGAAGTACAAGAAAATCGGCAGTATCACAGAAGAACTCGAGTTCCTGAAAGAAAATAAAGTCCGGGGGATCAAACTGCACCCGGAGTACCAGGAGTTCTATCCGGACGATCCGTCGATGACGGAGATATACGAGGAATGCACCCGTTTGGGATTGATCGTGCATTTTCATGCCGGGCGGGATGTGGCATTTAAGGATGTCCACGGCACTCCGAAACGTTTCGCGCAGGTACGCGAACTGAACCGTGACCTTAAAATCGTACTCGCGCATATGGGCGGTTACAGGATGTGGGATGAGGTCGAAAGCTATGTGATGGGACTGCACGAAGTTTATATCGATACATCGTTCTGCACCGAGATTGAGGACTGGCAATTGAAAGAATTGATCTTCGGACATGGGGCATACAAGGTCGTATTCGGCAGCGATTTTCCATGGGAACGCGTGGAGGTGACCCGGAAAAAAATCACCGATCTCGGGCTTGGGCTGATGTATGAAAATATGATCTTCTTCCAAAATGCCAAGAGGCTTCTGAATATTCCGTAATGATTATGTAGTTTGCGGCTCCTTCTGGAATAACGCGGACATAAACGGATTATCGGACATTCTCGCGAATGCGCCCGGAGTGTTTCCGTCCGCATCGCGCATACCGGTGTTTGCTCCGACTGAAATGAGATATTTGGCCGTTTCGAGGTATTCGTTTTTTACCGCAAGATGAAGCGGGGTATTTCCTTCGCTGTCCCGCAGGTCTAGCTGCGCACCGTTCTCTACAAGATAACGCACTACTTCCGTATGTCCCCGCCACGCCGCCGTATGAAGAGCGGTCATATTCCGGTAGCAGGGTACATTCACATCGAACCCCTTTTCCACCCACAGCTTGACGATTTCAAGGTTTCCCCCTGCGGCCGAGATGCGGAGCAGCGTATCCCCATAACGGCTTTTATGTTTGAGTTCGGCTCCGTTTTGCAGGAGAAAGTCGACGATCAGGGGATAGCCTGAAAAACACGCCTTGAATAATGGGGTATAGCCGTCGCTATCGATTGCGTTGATGTTCGCGCCTTTGTCGAGCAGGAACTTCACCGCCTCGATATGCCCGAACGCGCAGGCCTTGTGCAACGGGGTTTCTCCCTTGTCGATAGTGAAAAAACTTTTAAAGTTGATCTCGGCGCCTTCGTCGATCAGTTTTGCCATGAGTTCCAAATCGCCGGAGATCGACGCGTTAATCAATTCGTTATTTATATCCATTTTTATACTCTCCATGACTATTGTATTTCAAGCGAGCGAAATAGTCAAGCGGCTTAGATTTTAAACGGATTGAACTTAATATTGATGAAGGGGGAAAATCCGTTCAATTCGCCGGGACTGATTCCCAATTCCCGCTCACTGCCGAGAAAGAACAGGTATTTTGCCCCGAGCGAAATCTCGAGGAACTGAAACGGGCGAAAATCGATCGACGCCTCGGGAATCAGCATCAGCCTTCCGTCAATCTGGCTATAGGACGATTTTCCCGCTGTATCGATATAATTGTAATTGACACCGCCGTAACCGACCGAACCCAGAAGAGAAAATCCGACCGGTTCTTCAGGGAAAAATCTGTACCCGGAGAATACGCCTATATAGGCAAGTCCGGCGTACACCGCCGATATTCCCGCCGGAAGCGACTGGGACGACTGGACGCTACCGATCCTGAAATTACCGGTCAGGCCGAGCGGAATGTTCCTGTTGAGGAGCGCGGCGAACGAGAACCCAAGAAACAGACTCGGTGAAACGGGATTGTTCAGGTTGGCGTTCACGGCAATATATCCGTTGAGCCCGGACGGCTTATTCGCGCCCGGAGGATAGAAATCGACCGGCTTGCCCGGTTCCTGCGAAAAACACGGAACGGCGATGAAAAGCATCAGAAGAAAAACGTTTTTTATCATTGGATCCTCCATGATTGATTTGTTCCTGCTTTCGCGTCGGCGGTTAGAATGGGACGGTTAAACTACCCCGGATTTTCGGCTGACATAATTCATGAAGAAATTGTCCTTGCGGATCGCCTTCTCAATCGTGAAACCCGCCCGTTCGATCATGCCTTCCATCATCCACGTAAAACAGGAGTACTCCTTTGCGACATGGTTGACCGCGGTATAGAGATTGTTTTCGCCGAACAGCTTTTTCACACTCTCGAACCATTCCTCGATGTTTTGCGTAAAGTCCGCGGGCTGAAACGAGTAGATCACATCGTCGAGATAAAAAACACCCCCCGGACGCAGCACCTTGTTTATCTTAAGGAGCGCGACCTGCTTCCAGAAGTCAGGGATATGGTGAAATGCCCGCTGAGTTATGACAACATCGTATTGCCTGCTCGAGCTGTCGATCTCAAGGAAACCGCTCTTGATAAAGTCGATGTTCGTCACACCCTTCTCGCGGGCATAGTCCTTTCCAAGCCCGATCATCATTTCGGATATATCGGCGGCGGTAGTCTGACGGCAGTACTTTGCGAGCTCGACCGTTATCAGCCCCGGGCCCGCCCCGATATCGAGAAGCTCGTGTTCGATCGTCAGGCCGATCGTTTCCGCGATAGTTTTCGCCTCGCCGGCGGTATCGCGAATCTTAAGAATTCTGTCCCGGTAATTTCGAGCTTCCTTCTCGCTATGGAAGTCCGTTCCCGAGAGGTCGTATTCGTTATAGAACCATGAGGGATTTTTTGTCATCGTCGTCTCCTTAATGGGTGATATTTTAATCCTACCGGACAAAAAGCGCAATAGAAATGGATATAAGATGAGTTTCCTTTAAAAATTCCGATATTTATGTTAAAATAGAATATTACGCTAAGGACTATGAGTTGAAATCAAATCGTCTTATTACCGCCGTATTTTTAATTTTCTTCTTGAACGGAAATGCCTTCACGGAAGAGAACTTAATTCTTTCGATGAAGTGTGTCGGAGACAATAGCTTCTATCCTCTCCATCTCAAGTTCGATCCTGCAAAAAAGGAATACGCGATGATGACGGACTATTCGGTCTTCTCGGTGTATTTCATCACCGAGACCTCGAAGACGGCGCAGTTGACGATCAACAGTATCGTTTCCGATAAAAACACAAACGGGCCGTACTACCTGAAATTCGGTAAAAACAGCTTTAATGTGACAGCGGGTCAGATCACCGGGAAGAAGAAACAGACATATTCGATCTTCATCCACCGGCTGCCGACCGGGCCGGTTCCGACAATTTTTATCGATGCCGATAAAGAAATTCCCGACGATCCGAAGATTCTCGCGTGTATGAATACATATACGAATTATATGTGGGGCAGCGGCGAGCCGGGAAACTCGCTTCTTTGCGGGGGGTATAAGATCGGAATCGAAATCCGCGGAAATTCGTCCCAGATCAACGACCAGAACCTGAAAATCCCGAAGGGGCAGTACTCGGTCAAACTGCTCGATAAAAAGAATAACGACGTGGATGCCCGGATACTCGGTATGCCTTTGGACTCGGAATGGGTACTTTACGGGCCGTACACGGATAAAACACTGATCCGAAACTTCCTCGCCTACGAGCTCGCGCGTGAAATAGGGATGTACGCTCCAAGGACCATTTTCGCCGAGCTTTATCTTGACCAGACGAAGGATTCTATTACTACCAACGATTATTTCGGGCTTTTCCTGATGATCGAACGGATCAAACCATCGCCGTATAAGGTGAATATCCACACGATGAATCCTTACACTGACACGCTTCCGGGGCTTGAGGGCGGATACATTTTCAAGAAGGATAAGCCCGACGAGGATATGCTTGTGTTCAGCGCCTATTCCAAGACGGAATGGATGCTTGTCTACCCGAAGCCGAAAAAGGCGACGCCTGTTCAGGTGAAATGGATCACGAAGTATGTTTACAAGTTCGAAGAGGCGTTATTCCAGAAAAACTTCGACCCCGTGAACGGCTACGCGAAGTACCTCGACGTCTCCAAGTTTATCGACCTCATGATCCTCAATATGCTGTCGAAGAACGCCGACTCGTATATATTCAGCACGTACTACTATAAGGATAAATTCGGAAAGATCGTCGCCGGGCCCCCGTGGGATTACGACCTCGCGTGGGGTAATATCAATTATTACAACTGCTACGATCCGAAGGGGTGGTGGGTTCCTTACCGGCTTTTTCCGTCGAAGCTCCTCGATGATCCGTCGTTTGTCAAGGCTGTGATCGCGCGATGGTTCGAATTAAGAAAAACCGTACTGAACTGGAAAAATATCGCGCTTATTATCGACAATATCAGTATTTACTTGGACGAGGCGCAGAAGAGGAATTTTCAGAAATGGCAAATTCTCGGGACGTATGTGTGGCCGAATCCCAAGCCGCTCCCGATCACCTACGATGAAGAGATCATGAAGATAAAGGAATGGATATTGACACGGCTTATCTGGATCGACGAGAATATTAAAAATATCGGGAATCTCCCGCCTGAAAACCTGAAAAAGTAATTACTCGAAAAACGCTTCTTTCTCCGGCAAGCCGAATCCTTCGCGCGCGGTTTCGGGCGAAACGGTAAACACGGTTACCCGCCCGTCAGTGCAGAGGACGCCGGAGTTATCGAATATCCTGACATCGATCCCGTAAACGTTTTTTCGTTTATTGTGAAACGACGCACGGATCGCGAATTCCCCGCCCGACATTTTCAGCACCTTGCGGTATTTGACCCGCAGTTCGGCGGTCACCCCGACAGTCCCGAGTTTGACCATCACGTACCAGATCGCGGCCTCGTCGATCAGCGCGGACTGTACACCGCCGTGAACAACGCCCTCCTCGCCGATATGATGGGGTGACGGATTCCACAAACTGACAACCTCGTCGCCGTCCTCGAAAAACTCCATTTTCAGGCCGATGCCGTTATCCGGACAACACCCGTAACACAAGTAATCCGGATCGCCCGCCCATGGATTTTTTATCTTTCGCATGAATACTCCTTTTTGCGCGCTGTTACTTTACTTTCTCCCGACGAATTGAGTATAATATATCAGGAGGGACAAGATGAAATACCTCATAGTTATATTAATGATAATTGCCGGCACGGTCAAATGCGCGAAGAGTCCCGATATCAGGAACGTCGAGTGGGGGATGACCGCACAGGAAGTCGCCGACCTTGAGACCGCGGAACTTGCCGCGAAAAACGTGATCGATTACGGCGGAAGTAATACCACGAACTATAACGAAAATGTCGATTATCTCACATTCGAAGGCGTCGAGTTCGGTGTCGAGACTTATATCGAGTACAGGATCGGAATAACCGGTTTATCGGAAGTACGTTACCGGTTTCCGTCTACAGCGAATGCAAACGATCAGGCTTTTCTTGTCGAACGGATTCGCGCGTACTATAGCGAAACCCTTGGGGAACCCGAGGTTGTCGAAGGCGGGGCGATCTATCACTGGAAATCGAAAAAGGGCGATGTGACCTTGTCCTATTTCACGAAACCCCTGCTTCAATTCACCCCGCATATCGACAAGAGCTTCGCGCAGATGCTGAAAGACGCTCAGAAGGCGATGAACAAGTAAAAATAGCCGCGTTTCTTGACAAGGCGGAAAAAAACGGTTAGCATGACGGCATTATAAAGAGGAAACCGAAATGAGCGACAAACCGGTCGTGATTCTTGACGACGAATCGGATATTACCGATCTCTGCATGGTTCATCTGAAGAAATCCGGATACCGGGTCGAATCCTATAACCGGATACAGGATTTCGAGGCTGGGATAAAAAAAGCCGATCCGCTCCTCATTATTCTGGACCTCATGCTACCCGGCGGGGACGGATTCGAGATACTGAAGCAGTTGAAGAAAGAGCCGCGTTACGAAAACGTCCCGGTCATCATGCTGACCGCGCGCGGCGACGAAATAGATAAGGTTCTCGGGCTGGAACTCGGCGCCGACGATTATATCACCAAACCGTTCTCGCCGAAGGAATTTGTCGCGAGGATCAAGGCGGTATTACGAAGGGGCGAACGGAAATCGGATGTAAAGGTGATTTCACTTGACAGGATAAGAATAGACTTACAGAAGTATGATGTTACGGTAGACGGAAAAAGGATCGACCTGACGACTACCGAATTTAAGATACTCGCGCTCCTTTGTGAAAAAAGGGGATGGGTCTACTCGCGCGAACAACTCCTGAACCATCTCTGGGGCACCGAGAAGCTTGTGATCGACCGGACTATCGACGTGCATATCCGGCACCTTCGCGAGAAGATGGGTGAGGCCGGCGAGATGATCAAGAATATCCGCGGGGTCGGGTATAAACTGGAATAATGAAACGTAGAATTTTCTATAAAATATTTTCAGGATTTTTTATTGTCATTCTTCTCCTGCTTGTCGTCAATCAGCTTGCCGTGGTACTGTTCATCAACGATTTTTCCGGCAAGGCATCGTTCGACTATATCGAAAAAATGGGGAAAGTGATCGCGGCAGACCTGTCGGCGCCGTTGGAAAATAGCGACCTTACCGAAGCTCAGCAGGTCTTCACGCGATTTACGAACATACCCGGCCTGCAGATCGCTCTCGCGGACCGTGACGGAAATGTCCTTCCGGGTTTTAAGTCCGGTTCGGAGGAGTTTAAAAACCTTCCCCTCAAGCCGGAATTTCAATTGGCTCTTTTGGGCATGACGGGACAATCACCCGATCTCTATTCCGGTGCGGAGCGCGAATCCCTCAGTATCGCGATGCCGTTTTCCGATAATGCGAACTCGCGTTATATCCTTCTCCTCGTATCGAGCGTCTCACGGGAACTTTCGCTGATGAACAACCTTTTTGTCCGTCTGGCGGGGATCGCGGTAATTTTGCTTGTTCTTTCCCTCGCGGTTACATTCTTCATCTCGAAGGGTTTCACCAACCCGATTTATGACCTTGTCAATGCCGCAGGGCAGGTCGCGAAAGGGAATTTTAGAACACGCGTGATTTTCGAGAAGGAGGACGAATTCAAGGTACTCGCGGAAAGTTTCAACTCGATGACCTCGCAGATCAGGTTCCTTTTCGAGGAATTGAACGCCGAGCGTGAAGAATTGCGGGCGATCATCTATACGATGCAGGGTGCGTTGTGTGTGATCGACGAGGACGATACGATTATTTTTTCCAACGAGAGTTTCCGTAAGATGACCGGAAGCGAGAAGCCGGAAGGTTCCCCCTATTGGGAATACATCCGCGATAACGCGCTCGATAATATCATCCTGAAAGTACGCGGCAAGAAAATAGGCGTGATCGAGGAACTGGAAATCGAGAAGAAGTACTACCTTCTTTCCGCGGAGAACGCCGAACTGAAAAACCATATCATCATGACATTATCCGATATCTCCGAGCTCAAAAAGGCCGAAAGTTTTAAGAAGAACCTGATCGACAACGTTTCCCATGAGCTGAAAACCCCGTTAACGTCTATCGTGGGGTTTGTCGAGACGCTTATCTCGGACGAGAAAGACCCGGAGAAACTTCGTTATCTCGGGATAGTCAGCCGTAATGTCAGCCGTCTGACGAATATAGTCAACGATCTCTTATCTTACTCCGGGCTCGAGCATATCCATGAGCTGGATTTAGAGGAGTTCGAGCTGGTAAAATTTGTCCGGGAGCTGTCCGCGATATTCGAAAAGAGGCTGGATGAGAAAGGGCTGAAGCTGTCGATCAAAAGCGAGGGAGAAGCGATTGTCACCGCCGACCGTTATCAAATGGAAAAAGTATTTTTTAATTTAATCGATAACGCCATCAAGTACTCCGATAAGGGCGAGATATCTATTGAAATTGTTCCAAGCACGGATGGGGTAACGGTAGGGATCAGGGATTCCGGCATCGGGATTCCGAAGGAACACCTCGGGAGAATTTTCGAACGATTCTATGTGGTGGATAAATCCCGTTCGAGAGAACTGGGCGGGACGGGCCTCGGCCTCGCGATCGTGAGAAAAATCGTCCAACTGCACGGCGGAGAGATAAAAGCGGAGAGCAATTACGGAGAGGGGACGGAGTTCAAGATATTTCTCCCGCTAAATCGCGATTAAAAGTTTGTCATTTATTAACAATCATGCTAAGATAATGCGTTACGAGTACATGAGGAGATTAAGATGGGGAATGAAATCTTAAGCGGCGGTGAAGTCATGAGAATGATGGAGAAAATCGCTGAGCGCGGTGAAGTGGTTTCAAAACTCACCCGTTTGAACAACTATGTTCATCAAGGGGCGCTCGTCTCCGAGATAGCGTTGAAGCTGAAACCGCTCGAAGAAATCGAAGCGATCGGTGTGGTCGACGACAACGATAAATATGTCGGGATTATCACCCGTAAGAAGCTGATTGACGCGTTATATCTGCCCGAGGGCGATAAGCAGATACTCGATAAGACCGCCGGAGATATCGCCGAAAAAGTGCCGGCGTATTCCGTATTCAGCGAAATATTCTCGTTAGCCCAGAAAGTCCGCCATGAGCTCCAGATCAATATGATCTATTTCTTCGTGCTTGTTTTCGATGACGGACGTTTTTATGGTATCCTCAATTCATTGGATATACTCACATACCTCTCATCGATATCGCAGAAGGATATCGGATTGGCAGTAGCTATTCAGGAGAACCTGATTGTCCATAAGGGCGGATTGATCCGGGGCGACCATTTCCTGATGGATGCGTCGACGATCATCTCTAAGAGCGGGGGTGGCGACTATTTCCAAGTCCGCAACTACACGCTCAATCACTGGCTCTTGGGTATTTTTAACGTTTCCGGGAAGGGCCTCGCGGCGTCAGTGATGACATCCAGTATCGCGGCGCTTTTCGATATCTTCGATCCCAGTTTCGGTTTTAAAAAGTTTATTCTCGGCCTTAATAACTTTATCTGCCGCGCATTCGAAAGCCAGAAGTTCGCGACAGCAATTATCGCCGATTTCGACGAGAGCACGGGCAAACTCTTCTTCTTCGATCTCGGCCATACGTTTATCTATCTCTTCCGTTCGGGGAATTTCTACCATATCAAGTCCGCGCGTTCCAACATGCCGCTTGGTATCATGGAAGACGTCGTATCCGAACCCGAATCGATCACACTCGAAACGGGCGATATACTTTTCATCATGACCGACGGCATCATCGAGCAGACGGATTCTTCCGGCGACGAGTTCGGAAGTGTCAGACTCGGAAAGGTCATTTCCGGGGTCAATAACGAATCGCCGGATAAGATCAAGGAAGCCGTCATGCAGGCTATCTCCGATTTCCGCGGGGTACAGCCCCAGGATGACGACATGACTTTAACGGTACTAAAGTTTGGTTAATCCTGCTTCCTTCCATAAAACCGTTCAAAATGAATTAACTGAAATTTAACACTAACCTTAACCATTTTTCATTGTTGACCTCTATACTATTTATCATCAAGATACCTGATAAGGGTATATTGAAAAATATGTGGAGGAATATATGAGAAAAATGGCTTTAGTCTTTACCGCGGTTTTCGCGATTGCGTTCGGCGCATGCGGCGGCGGTTCGGTGTCTAAGATCATGGGCGGAGGGGCTACGTTCCCCAAAGAGCTTTATGATGCGATGTTTGCCAAGTACAAACAGCTCAAGGGTATCGAGGTAAACTATCAGGCTATCGGTTCGGGCGCGGGTCAGAAGGGTATTGCCTCGAAAACTCTCGAATTCGGCGCAAGCGATAATCCCTACAACGACGAACAGACCAAGAAGTTCATGGATGAGCACAACGGTGTGGAACTTATCCATATCCCGACTTGTGTCGGCGCAATCGCGATGGCGTATAACCTGAAGTCTCACGGGTTCAACAAGCAGAACCAGTTGAAGATTACTCCTGAAGTCATTGCCGGGATATTCCTCGGTACTATCACCAAGTGGAACGATCCGGCTATCGCCGCGCTCAATCCCGATGCCAAGCTCCCCGACCTTTCTATCATTGTCGTTCACCGCAACGACTCTTCCGGCACCACCTACGCGTTCACCGACTATCTTGCCAACGCTTCGCCTAAATGGTTCGAGACGATGGGCAAGGGCACCAAGGATGTCGACTGGAAGACCGGAAAAGGCGCCCAAGGCAACCAGGGTATCGCCGCCGAGATCGATCAGACCGATGGCTCTATCGGCTATCTCGAGCTTTCCTTTGCCGAGAACGGCGGCTTTACTTACGCCGCTGTCCAGAACAAATCCGGTAACTTCATTGTTCCTTCCATCGAAGGAGTATCTGTTTCCGCGGATTTCGATATCCCCGCTCATACCCGTGTATCTATCGCCAATACGGCCGCCGCTAACGGCTACCCGATTGCGAGTTTTACATGGGTGCTTCTTTACAAAGAACAGAAGTACGATTCACGTACTCTGGATCAGGCTAAGGCGCTTGTCGATCTGATCTGGTGGATGACCCATGACGGTCAGTCTCTTGCGACCCCGTTGTACTACGCACCTCTTGCCCCCAGCGTCGTAGCGAAGTTGGAAGCCCTGCTGTTATCCGTTACCTATGACGGCAAGCCGGTAATGACAAAATAAGCAGTTCCTAAGAAGTGATTTAACGACCGCAAGCAATCAATGCGATTTTGGAGGAAGTATATGAAGAAAGTTTTATTAGCAATAATGCTTTTCACTGGAATAGGTTCTGTTTCCGCTCTCGGACTGAAGATCGAAAGTTTGACATGGATGGATATCAGCAAGTCTTACTCGATATCCAATGTCGATTTCAATGCCACGAACGGGGGCAGTTTCAATATCGCGCGCCAGTACATTACTATTCAGGGCGACCTGAGCGATATGGTAAAGGCCAGAATGACCCTCGATATCGTCAACGGTCTGAATATGCTGAAATATGCGTATGTCGACTGGAAGATCATGCCGGAATTGGTTGTTACTCTCGGTTTACAGAAGACGTTTTTCGGAAATCTTCCCAGTTGGGAATATCCCCTTCCGATAAAAGATGTCACTGAAATTGACAGTGACCTTACAGCTACGGCTTCGGCCGACTTGGGTATAGCGTTCGGCGGGAATATCGCCAAGATGCTCGACTATCATATTCAGTTCCTCAACGGCGAAGGCTATAAGACATGGAATGTGATCAATAACTCCCTCTGGGCAGTGATCGCCGATGTCAATGTTACTCCTATTGAAAAAATGCTGAAGGTCGGACTTTCAGTACGCTACGCCGACAAGGAATCGAAGAAGTTTTCTTCCGATCTCGGCGGCTTGACGATGACTATCGCTTCCTTCGGTGCCGCCGCATATGCGGACTTTAAGTTAGACGCGCTGAATGTTAATCTCCAGTTTATCAGCATCAACAACAGAATGTATGCCGATACGAATAATTTCAACGGCAATGTCATTTCAGCGTTTGTATCCTACGATATTTTTAAAGAGCTTTCGGTCATGGTACGTTTCGATATGATGGATCCTTATATTCATACCGATATGACCAACGATAACTACAGCGCTCTCTATGCCGGTTTGGGGATCAAGCCTGTCAAAGGCCTTACCCTGAAGCCGATGGTCGCTCTCATGTTCGGGCAGAAGTACAACTCGAACATGAACAAAGCAAATCTTACCCTGAAGCTGGAAGCCGAATATAAGTTCGGCGCAGAGATCATCAAGGAAGAAAAGAAGCCCGAGGCTCCCAAGCCTATCGAAGCCGAAGTTGCTCCTGAAGTAAAGTAATCGTTTTTAAAACAGGGCTATCCTTCGGGGTAGCCCTTTCTTTTTTCAAAGAAATTAACACAATAATAACAATTCATTTATTGATTGTTAATCGCGATTCATTATAATATCTTGCCTTTATCATGAGAGATTCTATTATTCAACGGATGGAAGTATGTCAAAAAACCAGAAGCACAAAGACAAACATCAGAGCATTCAGCCGCGCCCCGAACAGGCTGCTGAAGCTAAAATAACTCCCGCTGTTTATAAAGGCGACAAAATTTTCAACCGGGTCCTCCTGGGTGTTTCCGCCACTGTATTTATCGTTCTTTTAGGAATATTTATCACGCTTCTGTCCTCGGCCACCCCTTCGTTCGAGGAGTTCGGTTTGCGGTTTTTTACTATCGATAAATGGTTCGCGAGGATGACATCGGTCTCCGGTTTATCCGGAGTTCAGACAGCGAATAACCCGCTCAGGATGGAAGTAAAATTCATTTCGATTATCGACGGGGCTTCCGTGACGTCGGAAAAGTTCCATCTATTCACTGCGGATAATAGTTCCGTTCCCGTAACCGCGAAATGGTTCAGTTCGGAATTCTCGAACAAGGTCGAAGTGATCGTACAAAACGATCTCATGCCCGGTGTAACGAATACTCTTGTTGTCTTGAAGAATATTTTAGATTACAATCACTTCCCGCTCGCTGACATCTATCGATGCCGGTTCGTCCTTCTGCAAACGAATATCAACGGATTCGATTACAACATCGTAAAAACGGTTTCCATCTCCGGGGAACGTTACGGCGATATAGAAAGCTATATTACCGAAGGCGACCAGAGGTGGTTCGGCGCATTGCCGTTCGTCTCCGGTACGCTCCTAACCTCGCTCTTGGCTCTTTTGATCTCCCTGCCGTTTTCACTCGCCATCGCGGTATTTCTCGGGGAATACTTCACTTCCGGGATCGTCTCGGATGTCCTGAAAACGACGAACGAGCTCCTCGCGGGCATACCCTCGATTATCTACGGTTTCTGGGCGTTTAAGTTTGTCGCGCCGTTAGTCTACGAGTTGTTCCCTTACAGCGATGGGGGCGGATCGAATATTCTGACCGCATCCATCGTGCTCGCGATCATGATTATTCCGTACTCGGCGTCTCTCAGCCGCGAAGTCATCAACATGGTACCTAACGACCTTAAGGAAGCCGCCTATGCGATGGGCGCGACGCGTTATGAGGTGGTCAAACGGGTCATTGTGCCGTATTCCAGCTCGGGTATCGTAGCGGGAACCCTTCTCGCGTTCGGGCGCGCGCTCGGTGAAACGATGGCGGTAACCCTTGTTATCGGGAACAAAAACGAGATTCCGCAAAGTATCTTTTCCTCTGGGCAGACCATCGCGAGTTTGATCGCGAGTAAATATGCCGAAGGGGGAAGGATGCAGATAGCGGCATTGACCGAACTGGGGCTGATCCTTTTCGTAATTACTCTCGTGTTCGGATTATTGGGGCGTTATTTGATAAAAAAGTTGAGTGTGAGGTAGCCTGATGAAAGCAATCGATAGAGAAGCGAAGAAACAGGTCACCAAGTCGGTCGGGAAGAATATTCTCAAGGACAGGATTTTCGAAGGACTGGTCATATTGTTTTCCATTCTTTCAATTGTTCCGCTCATCTTTATCCTGTCATACATTTTCGCGAAGGGATTTCCGAAACTGTTTATCCCTGAATTCTGGATTTCCGCGCCGCCTGTCGGCCAGTCAAAGGTCGCGATCGAGACGATCGGGATGAATTACGGCGGTATCGCGAACGGGATTATCGGGACGTTTTTTGTTGTCATCATGGCCGCGTTTATCGCGGTACCGTTAGGGGTGATGACCGGTGTTTATCTTGCCGAGAACCGGCAGTCGAAGATCGTGAACGCTATCGAGGTGGCGGTAGATATGATACAGGGAGTGCCGTCGATCATCTTCGGAATCTTTATCAATATCTGGCTTGTGACTACCATGAAGGCGGGTTATTCCGCGATCGCGGGAAGCATTTCGCTTGCGCTCATGATGCTCCCGATTGTGATAAAGAGTACCGAGGAAACGATCAAGCTGATCCCTGACACCCTCAAGGAAGCTGCAGTCGCTCTCGGAACGCCTTATTATAAGGTGATCCTGAAGATCATCGTTCCCGCCGCGATGAGCGGGATAGTCACGGGGGTGCTTGTCGGGGTGACACGTATCGCGGGCGAAACAGCTCCTCTTATCTTCACGGCGTTCGGAAACCCCAATGTCAATTACAACGTCACCCAGCCGATGGAGACCTTACCGACGCTGATCTACAATAACGCGCGAAGCGCGAGTCCGAATTTAATAGAAAACGCATGGGGAGCGTCGGCCGCGCTTGTTGTTCTCGTGCTCCTTCTCAATATTCTAACAAAGGTGGTGGTTAACAAATGGAAAGTAAAATTCTAGAAGTCGTCGGCTTAAACGCATATTACGGCGATCATCTCGTCCTGAAGGATATAAATGCAGCGTTCCCGGAAAGAAAGGCCACCGCGATCATGGGGCCGTCGGGGTGCGGGAAGTCTACCCTCATCAGGACGCTTAACCGGATGCACGAAATGAATATCGGCGCGAGAGTCGAGGGAAAAATCCTCCTTCACGGCGAAAACATCCTGACTGTTAATCCTATCGTCCTGAGAAGGAAAATTGGAATGGTCTTCCAGCGCCCGAACCCATTTCCCACCATGAGTATATACGATAATGTGATCGCCGGATACAAGCTGAACGGGGTAAACCTTCCCAAGCTCGAGCGCGATCAAATTGTCGAGAAGTCTCTCAATAGCGCGGCACTTTGGAACGAGGTCAAGGATAAGCTCCATAAGCGGGGAACCTTCCTTTCCGGCGGCCAGCAGCAGAGATTGTGTATCGCGCGCGCTCTTGCGATGAATCCCGACGTCCTCCTTCTCGACGAACCCACATCCGCGCTCGATCCCAAGGCGACCTCTCATATCGAAGAACTGATCGTCGATCTCAAAAAAGAAGTCAGCATCATACTTGTCACGCACAACATCGCCCAAGCCGGGCGTGTCTCGGACTATACCGCGTTCATGTATCTCGGCGAACTGATCGAGTTTGGGCCTACTGAAAAACTTTTTACCGTTCCCGAAGACAAACGCACCGAGGAATATTTGAGCGGAAAATTCGGATAGGTTGTTATATTTATCAAGTTATGTTATAATATGTTAGAAATAGAGGAAAACAGGAAATAAATGACTGAAAAGATAGGGACTATTAAAGAAAGGGCGGTCAAGTTCGCGACCTTAGTCGAGTCGATGATCGAGGACGCGGTGGAAGGAATCGAAAACAAGGATCAATCCGCTCTCGAAACCGTCATCCGGAAAAAGGAACCCCTCGCAAACTCGATGGAAATCGAGATAGACGAGCTCTGTATCAAGCATCTCGCTCTCATCCGCCCCGAGGCAAAAGACCTGCGTATCACGATGATGGTCGCTAAGATGAGTAACGACCTCGAGAGAATAGGCGACCATGCGGTCAATATCGCTAAAAGCGGGGTCTTCCTTCTCGATAAACCGTTCATGAATTCTTTGAACGAGATACCGAAAATGGCGGCGTTAGTCGGTGGGATGATCAAACACACTATCGACGCCTTTGTCCGTGAGGACGCCGGGCTGGCCGAAAAGGTCCTGAAGGATGACGACGGAATCGACGACTTCCGCGACAGGATGATGAACGAACTGATTGTTAAAATAAAAGAATCCCCTGATAAAACTGATCTCGTCATACATCTTATGAACATCGTCCGTAACCTCGAGCGGGTGGGCGATCTCGCGACAAATATTGCGGAAAACGTGATCTACATCATCAAGGGCAAGGTTATCAAGATTCATACCGGTGACGATACGGATATAAAAAACGCGATATGAACCGCGTATTTCATTCCTATATATCAACTTATTCTTTTTTCTTCCGATATACTGATGACATGGAATAATGTTTACGGGAGAACAAAATGCGGAAAGGAATAGTTCTCGTTCTTTTAATTCTATATGCCGGAAGTACATACGCGCAGGAGTCTCCGAAAAGCAAATACAAGAACGACGCGCAGGCATATGTCCTCTACAGTCAGGCTAACGAGTCTTACCGGAATAACGATTTCCTTACCGCGAAAAATACCTACCTGAAACTCATCCAGACATTTCCGCAGTCGTCCTACGTCCCGTTTTCACTTTATATGCTGAGCTTTATCGAGATCGATTACCTGAAGATTATCGATTACCTGAATTTCATCCGTACCGACTATCCCGACTTCAAGTACTGGGCGAACGCGATGGAGAAGCTCGGGGATATTCTCTATGTAGTCGGAGATTTCAAGACATCGGCTGAGGTCTACGAGTCCGCGAACACCGAAAAAGCTTATTATATGCTCGGCGTGATCTATTCCGCCGACAGCCAGCACGATAAAGCGATACAGGCTATCGAGAAACTACTCTACCAGACCAAAAACTACGAGCTCGCATATAAAGGGCTTCTTGTTCAGGCCAAGTCCTGTATCGAACTGAAAAAGTACACATCTTCTCTCAACGTTCTTCAGGAAGCGATCAAGCTGAAACAATGGGCGTTCGACAACGGTGTCCGCGTCCTGTTCTATGCCGCGAAAAGCTATTTCTATAAAAAGGAATTCTCGAAATCGCTCCATGTATTCTCGATCCTCATCCGGAATATGCCGTTATCCGCCGAGGCCGCTCTCTCGAAGAATTATTTGACTTATCTGGAAAACAATAATATTATTATTGCCGAACCGGTGGATTGGATCGATTACTATTTCGTGAAGCCTGCGGACCTCGCGTACAAGGGTGAGAAAACCGATCTGCATTACGATATGGAAGTGACAGCGGAAGGTACTGTCGGTAAGGCTGAAAGTATAGCCGGAACCGTGGTGAAGTCCGAAGTCCTCGAATATGTGGTGCGTGTCGGCGAATACAAGGACCTGAGCGTGGCGAATGTGGTCGCGACCGAAATAGCGAAAAACCAGAAAGGCATCCCGATCGGCATCTACTACCGCGACGATCTCTATTACGCAGAGATACGCGGTATCGAAAAGCTCGATCAGGCAAAGACTTATGCCAAGCTACTCATCTCCATCGGTTACAAAGACACTAAGGTTGTCGAAGTGGTGAAAGTAACCGAATATGGAGAGCAGGGGAATTAACAGCACGTCACCGGGGGAAAAAGACCTCACGCCGATGGAACGCCAGTACCGTGAGATCAAATCCCGTCACCGCGATAAAATACTTTTTTTCAGGCTCGGCGATTTTTACGAGATGTTCGACGACGATGCAAGAGAGGCGTCGCGAATCCTCAATATCGCCCTGACCGCCCGTCACGATCTTCCTATGTGCGGCTTTCCGTACCACGCCGCCCAGCAATATATCCAGAAGCTCCTTCAAGCCGGAAAGAAAATCGCGATCTGCGAACAACTCGAAGACCCGGCGCTCGCCAAGGGGATTGTCAAACGCGACATCGTGCAGATTGTCACTCCCGGTACTGTGATCGACGACCAGTTCGTTCCGCGGACATCGAACAACTTCCTTATGACTGTCTTCAGCGGCGGCGAGGAGTTCGGTATCTCTCTCGCGGACATCTCGACCGGCGAGTATTATCTTGTCCGCGCCGAAAAACGCGATCGTTACCGTGTCCTTCAGGACGAGATCGCCCGTTTCACGCCGTCGGAAATCCTAATCAATCAAAACATCGGCGAAGACCCAATTACGATGGAGATCATTTCCGCGTCCGGTGCGCTCACCCAGAAAAATCCCGAATGGTATTTCCATGACTTTCAATACGACCGTTCGATAATCGAAACCCTGAAACTTTCCGCCGCAATTGAAAACGTAACTGTGCTCAGAAAATCGGTCACCGGGACGATGAACTACTTCTGCGAGAACCAGTTCGCGAGCGTGAATAATTTCCGTGAGATAGAGCTTCTTTCGCACGACGACACGGTCGAGTTGGACGATTTTTCGCTCAGAAACCTGGAGCTTGTCCGGAATATGCAGGACGGCGGGAAAAAGTTCACCCTTCTCGATGTGCTCGACCGGACGGTTACACCGATGGGCGCGAGGCTCCTGAGGCGATGGATTGTGATGCCGCTCTATAACACGAAAGCGATCTACCGAAGACAGAACTTTGTCGAAGTGTTCTTCGACGATTCGATATTGCGGAAGGATATTTACGAGGCGATGCGGCGGATGTCGGATATCGAACGGCTGACGACAAGGATCGCGCTCAAGAAAGCTCTGCCGCGTGAGATGATCGCGCTCAGGAACTCGCTTGCGGCATGCGCGGAACTCAAATCGCGGATATTGCCCTTGCAGGGACTTGCCGCTCTCGTCGGCGGCATTCCCGTGACGAAGAACATCGAGAACCTGATCGCCTCCGCGGTAAAGGAAGAACCGTCGAACTCGTTCGGCGGGGACGTGATTCGCGAGGGATACTCGGGCGACCTCGACGCAGTCAGGAATCTACTGATCGACGGCAAGGACTGGGTGATCAAACTCCAGCACCGTGAACGCGAAAGAACCGGGATTTCGACTCTCAAGATCAAGTATAACAATATTTTCGGGTATTTCATCGAGATCAGTAAGGCCAACCTCGACAGCGTCCCGCCGGACTACATCCGCAAGCAGAGCCTTGTCAACGCCGAGCGGTTCACCCTGCCGGAACTTTCCGAATACGAGATGCAGATCACGACAGCGGAAGAAAAAGTCATTAAGATTGAAGAGAGTCTATTTAAAGACTTGCAGGAAGTCATCGGCAAGGAAATCCCGTTACTGCAAAAGCTCGCTTCGACTGTCGCGGAGATAGACTGCTATCATAGTCTCGCCGTGACGGCATCGGAGTTCAGGTATGTCAAACCGATCGTGGACGACAGCGGGATGTTTTCTATTGTCGACGGCCGCCATCCGGTGGTCGAGAAGTATATGGGATCGAACCTTTTCGTGCCGAACGACATTACTATGGACGACGACGAGAACCGGATACTGATCGTCACGGGGCCGAATATGGCGGGCAAATCGACCTATCTCCGGCAGAACGCGCTTATCGCGGTGATGGCGCAGATCGGGAGTTTTATTCCGGCGAAAAGCGCGCAGATCGGGATGGTCGACAAGATTTTTACCCGGATCGGTGCGTCCGACCAGCTTTCAGCCGGAAGATCGACCTTCCTTGTCGAAATGGAAGAGGCGGCGAACATCCTGAACAACATGACCTCGCGCAGTCTCATCATAATGGACGAACTGGGACGCGGCACATCCACATACGACGGCTTGTCTATCGCGTGGGCGGTAATCGAGTACCTGCATGAAAATCCCGGCTTATCTGGCAAGACGCTCTTCGCGACCCATTACCACGAGTTGACCCAGCTTGGCGGGAAACGGGGTATCGTCAATTTCAATATCGCGGTAAGGGAGTTCAACGACGAACTGATATTTCTTCGGAAGGTGATCAAGGGGCCTGCCGACCAGAGCTATGGAATCTATGTAGCGAAGCTCGCGGGGATGCGGGAAGAGATCGTCGCTCGCGCGAAAACTATCCTTAAGACGCTGGAAAAAGAGGGGACGATAGCGAAAAACGTGATCGAGCACGAACATGACAAGACGGGTGCGAAAAAGAAAGGGAAACCCGATCTCGAGTTATTCGCGGAAGACCGTTACGGAAATATCATCGGCAAGATCAAGAACATCGATATAGACAGAATCACTCCTATCGAAGCGATCACATTCCTTTCCGAAATCAAAAAAGACATCGAAAAAGATTAGAACTGGAAACCGATCCCGCCCTGGATAAACGTCGTATCGAAGAAGATCGGGTATTTATTGCCGCGTTCATCTAAGAGGATGAAATTATTCATCTTCGCGTATTTCCAGTCTACATAGAGACGGAGTTGGTTCGGGACAACATCGATCTCGAGTTTGGCTGTCAGCCCGATATCGAGGGTGAAGTAATAGGGGAGCATCACACCGAGATTGAAAAACGCGCCCGCCTCGATCATGAACACATTCCCGATAGCCAGTCCGATCGATGCCGGAATCGTCGTCGAAACATGCGTGATCCCCACGCCAGTATTTAACATGTCGACAAATACCGGCGTGAAATTGGTCACATTCGCGGCAGTGATTAACGGATCGCTGAACGATACGATCGTGCCCGAGAACGTCACGCCGCCGTTGATATAGAATATCTGCGAATATTTTTCCTCACGGTTCAGGTACATCACGCCGGTCTCGACCTGAATATATAGCACATCGGGAGTAGGATTGAAGTTTGGGGAGAAACGGATATCCACGAAGGAGTGGTCGAGCTCAATTCCCACAAAAAAGCCGTGCAGGTGATTCATTTTATCCATAAGCAGTTGATCCATCGGGTGAAGCTTCTTCGCCGCGTCGGTGTCGTCGAGAAGCGAAGAATAGTTGCCGAATCCCAAGTTGCAGTAACCGGCTTTTAATACCAGTCCCTTCGGGTTCTGGAGGAACTGGAAGATCATCTCGCGTACATCTTTTGTCGGCTTATCGTAGTCGAAGAAATAATCTTTATCGCCGCCGGAATTGTTCTGCGTGTTGTTTTCTTCCGGGGTAATCACTTCTTCCTTTTTCTTGGTGTCGGTATTAAACTTGTCCTTCTTGCTATCTTGTTTCTTTGCCTCTTCTTCTTTCTTTTTTTTCTTCTGGTACTCTTCTTTCTGCTTCTTGTATTTATCCATATCGACGCTTTCTTCCTCATCGGCATCTTTCAGGAAGTTCGCCGGGTATGACAACGAAGGGACGATTGCGAGCATGAAGAATAGGCTTAAGATAAATTGTATGATGTTTTTCATTTTATGGCTCCCTGTAGACTGGTTCGAGTTTGTAGTTCAGGTTATTATCCATCCCGATCTCGAAACTGACGAAGTAGGTCAATGTATCCGCCGAGAAGGGGAGTTTTTCCATCGTGACATCGACATTATATCCCACACCGACTTCGAGCCTTGTGGATAACGGAAGATTTATCCCGAACGCGCCGTAATAACCGTATTGCCGCACGTCGTTGCGGAAATAAGTTACCGCATACCCGTTCAGGTAAATAGCATACGTCCCGGCGGGAGAATCCCCCAACGGAAGTATAAGGTCGAGTCCCAGTTTCAGGTAGTCCAGCGGCTCGAACGGTTTGATCGCGAGATTATACTTGTAGCTAAGTGAAAGCCAATTGAAAATATGCACCTTTCCCATTAAGTCGAGGGTCATCTTCTCAATTGACTGGAGATAAGAGAAGATGCTGTTAAAGTCCCACATACCGAAGAAGCGGAAAATGAACCCGGCCCCGATCATATCGAGAAGCTGTTCGGCGTCGATATTGAGCAGCGTCCTGATCTGAAGGAAATTGAGGATATTCTGGTAGAAGAAGAGTTTCGTCCGCGTCTCGTAGAGCAGATCGTTGTAGGAAAAGTCCTCGGTGCCGAAAGCGTAACGCGGGATACCGGAAACGCTTGAAAACGCTTTATCGTTGGATACGAACGACTGCCATCCTTCAACGTAGGGATAGTGCAGGAAGTTGAAACCGGCGAAAATGTAATAGACTTCCATGATCTTGAAGGTCAATCCGGCGTAAGAACGGCCGAGGATCGACTGGCCTGACTTTCCGGAATCGATGAAGTCCATGAGTAGATAGTCCATCGAGAAAAGGACGTTGATACGGATCAGGCCGGAGAACGGCACGGCTCCGGCGGATTGAATCTCGTTCGCGCTGATCGCGAGATTGAGCATATCGAGATTGAGTCTATTAAAGATCATACTTCCATCGTTGTTGATCGCGAGATTGGCTAAGTCAAGAACCGTAGCCGGGACTTCCCATACGCCGTAGGTGAAAATAGGGCCCCAGAACATCCCCTGAAAGGTAAAATGGGATATTTTCGTCGGGTAGGTCGAACCGTTATCCATTTTCACATAGTATTGCTTGTCGTTCCAGAAGTAGTTTATCCGCGCGGCGAGGATATCGGTACGGATCGTTTCTTCGAATAATTCGAGTGAAGACCGCGCATCCTGTATCCATTCGGATAGCTCGGTGAATGTGATCGGTTCTGCCGCGGATTGGCCGGGATAGGAATAGACACCCGCGGGAAGTACGGCTAAAAGGATCAAAAGGAAAATTCGGTAACGAATCATCTTCGCCCCCTCAATACATTTCATAAGATTTTAACTGTAAACAGGAACTGTGTCAAGTTAAAGTAAACACATATAAAAATAGTTTGATTTTAATTTATCACAAGTATTCCCATTTTTCAAAACTTAATCTATAATAATTGCGATATCGAGGAGTTATTTTTTCGGAAAACTCAGGAGGTAACATGATACCCGCCGAAGAAGCGCTCAATTTGCTCTTGGAAGGGAATAAGCAGTATTCCAGCGAGCATTCCATCTATTACGAGGAACTCGATAGAGTCCGGCGCCAGACTTATCTTGCACAGGAGCCTATCGCGATCATCATCGGGTGCTCCGACGCCCGAGTGCCTGTCGAGATAATCTTCAACTGTAAACCCGGCGATCTATTCGTCGTAAGAATTGCGGGAAATGTCCTTAACGCCGACATAGTCGGAAGCGTAGAATACGCGATCAAGTACCTCGGCGTCAACCTTGTGTTCGTGCTCGGCCATTCCAACTGCGGGGTATTCAATGCCGCTCTGAGCGGAGACAAGCTGTCATTCGAGCTGAAAGGCCTGATCAACAAGGTCCGTTCCGCCGTGTACCACGCGAAAAGATACGGCGGTGAGGATGTCGAGGATATCAAGGAAAAAGCGATTAAGGCGAATGTAACTGATATCTCGGAAGATATCGAGGAAATATGCCACCGGTTTATCGCTGATGACGCGGGACGGAAAATCGGCGTCGCGGGAGGGTATTACCATCTCGAAAACGGAAAAGTCGAGATCATCAAGCAGATTTCAATGAAATGAGTTTTCACTTGACAAAAAAGATTGAAATCTTTAAACTGACTAAAATGGTTATTGAATGAAAATAAAATCCTTAGGAGGGTATTATGAGTTATCCTGTTAATCTTTCAGGTGCATGTCCGCCCAAAGTTTCCCGCCTTCTTATGCTTGCGAGAGTCTTTTTCGGAATGATCTATGTCGGTATCCCGCATGGGTTCTGCTTGATGTTCCGCGGTATCGCCACCGCGTTCCTCAGCTTCCTTGCATTCTGGGCTATTCTCTTTACCGGAAAGTATCCTAAGAAGTTCTTCGACTTCAATGTCGGAACCACCCGCTGGGGTATCGGTGTCATGAGCTATATGCTTTTTCTTACCGACGTTTATCCCCCCTTCACCGGAAAAGAATCCGGTTTCCCTATCACCTATACCGTGGATTATCCTGAATCCCTGTCCCGCCTCATGCTGATCGTCCGCACTTTGTTCGGAATCATCTATGTCGGCATCCCTCATGGATTCATACTCTACTTCCGCATGATCGCTATGGCAGTCATCAGCTTTATTTCTTTCTGGGCTATTCTCTTCACCGGGAAGTTCCCTGAAAAAATGTGGGGCTTCATCCTGAATACCTTGAAATGGGTTTCCAGAGTCGGAGCTTATATGGGAAATATGACCGATGTGTATCCGCCTTTCACCGGCAAAGAATAGTATTACTCTGATAATGAATAAGGCCTCGCTCGATGCGGGGCCTTTTTTATTAGAGTTCCTGTTTCCTAAATATCCTGAGATTTATAAAGAATGCTCCGGCAAGCAGAAGCAGAACAAGCAGGTATTTCCACCAGACGAATGAGTGCAGGACAATAGCATCCGCGCCCGAAAAAAACGGGTCGAGCCAGTCCATGGCATATAGGATGGATAACGAGATCGAAAAAATCGGAACGCTGATCGCGGCAAAAAATACGCAGAGTGTCTTGTTTCTGACAAGCTGTGAAAGGGTCGCGAAGATGAAGTAGAAAATGAGATTACAAAGAAGCTGCTGAACAAGAAGCTGGAGCGCGGTCAGGATATCGAGCTGAAATCCCATGATCATATGAAGTATCACCGAACCGCCCCAGAAAATAAGGGTTGCGGTCAGGAAATAGAACAGGCTGGACATCACCTTTCCGAGAAAATAATCATTCCGGCTGATGAAGTTCAGGTAATAGTAAATCGTTCCGTCCTCACGGTTTGCGTTGAATTCCTGCGCTCCCGTGATCACGAGGTAGGGGTACATGAACATCCAGATATCCTTCGTGCCCTGTACCCAAAAATAATGCGTCGCATCGCCCGTGATAATCCCGATCAGATCATTACGGAGCGAAATCCCCATCAAGCCCATCGACTCGAAAAGATTCATTTGGCTTTTAAGCTGGTCTGTGAGCATAGCGATAAAGAAATCTTTAAAGATAATGCTGATAGAATGAAAGACGAGCATGACGATAGTGAGAATAATGAACGCATTCCGTTTTTTTTCCAATTCGATCCGAAACATTCAATCCTCTTTACGATTATTATATCCGGGGGACGGATTTGCACCGTCCCCGGATGTATCACAAATTAGAAGACTACTTTTGCGGTCGCTTCGAGAGCGAGCCGGTTGCCCGACATCGTAAATTCACAATCGTCTTCGCCGAGAAACCCGTAAATATTAAATCCAAGGGTGAAATTCATCACAGGCGTGTAGGATAATCCCGCTACTACGGTAAAGGAATAATCGTTGAAATTCCCGAGCGCGTTCACTGAAAAGCTCATATCGTTAATCGGAAACTTGCCGATGGAAATGAACAACGCCCCGTAATAAGCGCTATGGTAATTCGGCTGATAGAGGTTATTGATAAAGAGAGCCTGCTTCTTCGCGGGGTCTTTGAAAACATTTTCATAATAGCCGGAATCGTTATAGTAGAACTCGCCGACAAGCATGATTCTGTCCTGCACATCCCAGTCGAATGTTTTGGTGAAGCCGAGAGAAATACGCGGCACCCAGCGGTCTTCGATTGAGGCTACCGTATAATTCGTATACGGGCCCATCACTACCATGTCGCCCAGGACATGATGATTGTCGCCGTAGGAAATGCTCATTTCCCCCCGGAGATCGATACCGAAAAGGCTTGTCGTGAAGTCCACGCCATATACCGGATAGAAGCCCTTTTTCGCCCATGCGCTCAGGCCGAACTCTGTGATACCGACAAGAAACTGCACCTTACCGGCTATGGCAAAATCGGTGAATTTCTCCACGTCCCTCGCGTCGATAAAGGCATAAAAGTTGAAGATCGATTCGATAGGAATATGTATCCTGAACCCGAAGGAGCCTTCGCGCATCTTGCTCATGTCGCTGAAAGACTTCAGCTCGGAATTGAGCAGGTCGGTGGGATTCCAGAAATAGCCCTGTCCCCATTGAAGGACCTGTTTTCCGAGACGGAAGTACACGCTCTTATCGATATTCATATCCATGAAGACTTCTTTCAGGAGGATCTCGGTATTGTCGCCCGTCGCGTCGAGTAGTGCCGCGTTTGAACCGAGAAGGTTGGTCAGCAGGATGTACTGCGCGCCGTATATCGCATAGGGATCGGCGACGGTATTGTAATTGATCGCGAGATTGACGAACGCCTTAAAGCCCATGCGGAGACGGATATCGAGAATAAAATTCCCTTCCAGCTTCGCGGTGAAAAGATTCTTATCGCCGTCGGTTAGGCCTTCGAGCCATTGTTTCGTCATATAGAACGATGTCCGGCTCAGGATATTACCGCTGAAGTTCACGGAATCCTGGTCGAGAATAGCGGCTACATTATCCTTAATCACCGTGTTCGTATCGACCATCATCTCGGAGTCTTTGAACATGTCGTCCTCGTTCATACCGAGATCGTCGGCGAATATGTTTCCGCCGAAAAACGCACCGGAAAGAAGGAGCAGACCAGTGAAAACAATTCTTTTCATATTCGCTCCTACTTGCTTAACGATTCGAGGTAGCCCTGGGTGAATACCTTCCCGTCGATCTTGTCGAGCGAGATACCCGAGATTTCAACCAGCGACTTATTGCCCTTTTCGAACTCGTCGTCGATACGCATCTTGATACAGAAGTATTTCCCGCTGATAGTTGTGTACTTCAGGTAATAAATGGTTTCCATGAGAGTACCGGAGAGCGAGAACGCCTGTTCCTTCAAAGGAAGGGAGTTGTCCTGACGTACCCAGTATATTTTCTTCGGGTAGGAAACATCGCTGACCTGCGCGATCAGTTCGATCTTATAGACAAGGATATCGCCGAGTTTTTCCTCGGTGATCATCTCCGCGCCGGTCTTTTTATCGAGCACGGCCTTATAGTCGACGGCGAGCTTTCTTTCTTCCACATCGCCGCTTTTTAGGTCGCTTCCGCCGATCGATTCATCGCGGCCGATATGCTGGAAGGTACGCGTGTTCTGCTTGTACATCCACATGTTGTCGCCGATCTTGAGGTAACCGTTGCCCTTTTCCGACGCCGGCCCGAGCATCACGACAAGAAAGGAATCTTTGCTGTCGGAACGGTAATAGAGAGCGTCGTACTTCTTCACACCCTGGTTGAGCTTTTCCTCGGTGATCGCGACTTTCGCGGTCAGGTCGGATTTAAGTTCCATCATTGTGTCGAGGGTGGTCAGGATCGATTTTATCTTTGGCAGTTCCTTTGCGCTTACTGTGCCGCCGAGAATCCCTACTATCATTATCGAAAGGAAAACTAAAAGTCTTTTCATCTAAATCTCCTCTATTTTACTTAGCGTTAGACTTGTTCATAATACCGCGGAGCGCGTCGGTCGGCGGCATCAGCGAAGCGTTCAAACTGGGGAAGAACGCCGTCGCGTAGGTGATCAGGAAGAGTATCCCGAGGTAAACCATCACGTTCAATGAAGCGACAAAGTACAGCTTTTTGTCTACCAGCAGGATCGAGAAATCGCCGGGGTCTTTGATGGGTATCGATCCGATAATCAGCACGACGATGAACGCGAGGATAATACCCGCGACCGTCGCGAAAACGGATAGGATAGCGATTTCCCAGTTGATCATACGTCTGACATCGTTCTGCCGCATCCCGATCGCGCGGACCGTTCCGATCTCACGGGTGCGTTCGCGGATGATCATCCGGAGCGTATTGCCGACACCGACGAGAATGATCACGAAGAGGATCATGACTGCGATGAACCCGACACTGTTCAGGACATTCGCGATCTCGATAAACATCTGCGCGTTTTCGTACATCGAACTGACATTCAGCTTGATCCCCTTGAACTTCATCTTGTTGTACTTTTCCAGCTTCTTCATCATTTCATCGGAAGTAGCCGTGCGGGGAAGCATGTCCCATTCCTTCGCGAAGGAATGGTAGATCGCGGAATTGGTCGCGGGATAGTACGCCTGAGTGACAGCCGAAATCTCCATCGGTAGGAAATTGCAGTACTCCGGATAGAACATGAGGTTTGGGAGTACGACCACAGGCTTCTCGGACATATCGGGGGAGTCGAATACCGCCACGATCTTATAGGACGACTTGACGGATTCGCCGCCGAATTTCGTCCTATATTCGAAGTGAACGGTTCCGCCCGTTCTCAGGCCGAGCTTGTCTGCGAGAAGCTTGTTCAGCGCCGCGCCGTTCGTGTTGCTGAGCAGGTACAGGTCGCCGGATAAAGTGGTAGCGTTGGAGACAAACACCGCGAGGGTGTCGCGGTTGGTCATCACGCCGAGCTTAGTCGCTTCGACAGACTTGCCCGACGCGGAAGCCTTGCCGTACATCCCGGCGATCCCGGGTGTCAATGCGGCGAAAACCTTATCCGCCCACGGTACGACCGCCATCGGATCGTTGATCCCCTTGAGCGCGACCACGATCGAGCCGGACTCGTTCGACTTCATTTCAATCAGGCCCTTCAGGTCCTGCATTTCCACGAATACGCCCATATCCTGGAAGGTGCTGGCGGACTTCATCACGCCGACAACCGTCAACTGGGCGGATTGAACTTTTCCGTAGATAGTAGTCGCTTTGACTTTTATCACGTCGTACAGTTTTAAATTCAACTGCTTCATCATCCCTTCGTAGGCAAGGATGCCGTAGGAATAGGTTTTGTTGGAAAAGTCTTCAGCATTTCCTTCGATCAGATTGAGCCAATCCGGAGTAGCATGTTTTGCTTCGAGGCCGATCATGATGCCGAGCGAAGAGGACTTATTGCCGACAAAACGGCTGAATACTTCCACGCCCTCACGGTAGAAATCGATATTCGGCAGGGCGGCGGATACCATTGCCGTCAGGCGGTCGATATCGCGGATGATCTCTTTCTTATCGTTGCCTGTCGCGCTGGATCGTTCGATAACCGAAACATTGATATGCCCCATCCAGTTCACGATGATCTTATTGATCACGATGTCCTTGAGGCCTTCCGTGAAGGAGTTCGCGACAACGAGGATCATCACGCCGAACGCGATGACTATTCCCAGAAGTATCGAGCGTATTTTATGCCGGAGCAGATTCCTGAACGAAAGCGTGAGAAGCGCTTTTACACTGAGTTTAGTGTCTTGTTGAGGTTTTATATTATCATTCATATCGTTCTCCTTAGTTTCTCGAAATAGCGTCAAGCGGAGTAATCTTTCTGGCTACTATGATAGGATAGATCACGGAGAGCAGAGTCACCAGTAAGAGCTGTAAGATACAGAAGAACACTGTACCGGGGTCGAGGAACGGCTGTAGGTAGTCACCGCCGAAAAGGAGAACCTGCATATTGCCGTCCGCCTTGATATGCGCGATTCGGACAAGGCGCTGTATCAATGTCCCGAGGAGCATTCCGACCGAACCGAACAGGAAGGACAGGATAAATGTTTCGACAAGGAACATCCTTGCGATAAAACCCTTGTTCGCACCGACCGCCCGCATCATGCCGATCTCGGAGATACGTTCCATCGCCGCCATACTGAGGGTGTTCATAATAATGATGATCGCGACGAAAAAGAGGATCATGACGAAGCTGTTGATCGCAAGACGGAAGATATTCGCGAACTGGCCGATTTGGCCCGCGGCTTTGTCCCATGACGTAGCGCGTGCGTCCATTCCCGCATCTTTGAACAGTTTATTGAGAGTATCGAGATAGTCATTGGGGGCGTCGGGTTTCAGCTTGATATAGATCAGGTTGTACGACCCCGAGTCTATTACGGAAACGTCCTCTTCCGTCTTTTGGGTCTGTTTCTTCAGCTCGCTCAGGGAGTAGTCTTTTGAAGACACCTGCGCGTCCTCGAACATCGAGTCTTCGCTGAACATGGAGTTGATATCGTCCTCTTCGGCGGAGAGGATGCTTTTTTCCTCTTCCTTGAGTACGATCTTAGCGTCGGCCGATGTGAAATACCCGAAGCATTCGCGGTAAGTCGCGATATCCATGAAGTTGACCACATCCCAGACCTGGTTGAGCGTCTCGAATTTGAATATTGAAACGATGTCCGCCCTGATATCGAGCGAGCCCATCTCCGCGCTCATACCCTGAATGATCAGGTTTGATTTAACAATCAGTTTTCCGACATTAGACAATGCGGCTGGACTGAGGTTCGATTCGATCAAGGGATAATTCACGGGAACAATCCAGAAACCGCCGTCGTCATAGAATCTCTTCTGGGATTCCGTGTTAATCAGGATACCCTTTTGCCCGTTTGTGGGAAAGGCGCCTTCAATCACCGAGATATTCGAATGGAACATCTTCTGGTATGCGTCGAAGTCCACGCCGATCATGAGCGATACAAGCGGACGGTCGCCGTCCGGATTGAATATCATCGACATCCCGTATCCGGCGGGAAGGTATTGATCGATTTCCGGCCTGTCGTCCAATAGAGCTTTGATATCCTTATACCCGGCCATCACCTTCATCGGTTTTGGGATACCGGTCAGGATATTATCGTCAAGCTGGTTAGTCGAAAAGACGATGATATGCCCGAGGAAACGCTGGACAAGGTTTTCCTCGAGGCCTTTGTTCATCCCGTTGACAATAGCGTTGCCGAGCGTCATAAAAAGAGCGCCCATGAAGAGAATAAGGCCGATCACGATACTTTTCCCACGGTGACGCAGAAGGTTCCGTTGGGAAATCTTGAATATTATACTCATAAGTTTCTCCTACGCTACTACGAGGCCGTCTTTGAGCTTCACGACATCCTTTGCATATTTCAGCACGTCGGGATCATGGGTGGAGAATATAAATGTTGTATTCTCAATTTTATTCAGCTCGCTCATCAGTTCCAGGATCATTTCCCCGGTGACGGAGTCGAGGTTCGCGGTAGGTTCGTCCGCGAGGACGATTTCAGGCCCGGTGACTAACGCGCGGGCGATGGCGACACGCTGGCGCTGTCCGCCGGAAAGCTCCGCGGGACGGTGAGCCATGTACTCTTTAATGCCCACTTCGGAGATCAGTTTCTCCGCGCGGTCGCGGCGTTCCTTCTTCGACATTTTACCCATCAGGAGAAGCGGGAACTCCACATTTTCCAGCACGTTCAGCACGGGGATCAGGTTGAATGTTTGGAAGATGAACCCGATCTTATAGAGTCTCAGATCGGTTAACTGCGTATCGGAAAACGAAGTGATGTCGTTATTGTCGATCGAAACCCCGCCTTCGGTGGCGTGATCGATACATCCGATAATATTGAGCGCGGTGGTTTTACCGCTTCCCGACGGCCCGATAATCGACATCAGCGCGCCTTTCTCGACATCGAGATTGATGCCGCGAAGCGCATGCACTACGGTCTTACCCAACGGGTAATTCTTTTTCACATTACGAAGACTGATTAAACTCATTTGCCTCTCCTTGCGAAATCATGCTTTTTTCTATCAGGTTAATAAAGATTTCTCTCAGACGTAAGGGGTATTGTTTGGACGAACTCAACCCTTTCCACAGTTTGTTTTCCACAAATAGATGATATAGCCCGTTTTCTTCACGCACAAACACGACACCGGGGAGATTGTACACAGATGGATTCATCGCCGGTTTCTCGATCACAGCCTCGGAGTACCTGTCTTTCAGTTCGTCGATAGTCCCGGAGTAAATGGACTGCCCATTGTTCAGGATCACGATCCTGTCAGCGGCCTCTTCTATCTCCTCGAGGATATGTGACGAATATATGATCGCTTTATTGCCGTCGAGAACAAATTCTTTCATCAGGGTGATCATCCTGCTGCGGATAAACGGGTCGAGGCCCGTCATCGGCTCGTCAAGCACAAGAAGCTTCGCGGAACTCGAAAGAGCGAGAAGAAGATAAAGACTGCTCCGCATCCCCATGGAGATTTCCTTGATCGGCGAATTCAGTTTTTTATCCAGCCCGAGGTGCTTGAGCATCGCCCCGAGCTTCGCATGGTCTATCTTATGCTTTGAATATAGTAGACTCGAATTACTGAAAAATGTACTCACTTTTTGTCCGCCGGGCAAGCCTTTTTCTTCGGGAACGTAAAAAATATTATCCATGCCTTTGTTATTCGGGGTAACAGGGGTGACATCGCCGAAAAGCGAGCACGACCCGTCGAAATAGTAGTACCCGGATATGATTTTTAACGTAGTAGTTTTCCCGGCTCCGTTGGGTCCGGCGATCGCGGTAATCCCGCCGTTCATGACATCGAGATCGATCGACGAAAGGACTTTGTTCTGCTTAAATGACTTATGTATCGAACGAAGCTCAACAGCATTCATTATAATTCTCCGCTTTTATCATATACATCACCGATTATCCTGTCAACAATCAATTCAAGTTCATCCTTGGTCAGATTCCGCACTTTCGCCTCGATGATCGATTTTTTTATCCCCTCGGCGATGCTTTGAAGGTTCTTTTCTTCGACAGGCCGGATATAGAATCCCATGCC